>Ga0208338_1000046_pt1 | contig 57608 bp, 52 predicted proteins | sample ForSoiNitrogNN91_FD_187858 | JGI IMG/M metagenome (GOLD analysis project Ga0208338, IMG submission 187858) | Forest soil microbial communities from Browns Valley, California, USA, that are Nitrogen fertilized - NN91 (SPAdes) | ecosystem: Environmental > Terrestrial > Soil > Temperate forest ...
CGGCGCTGGAGCTGCTCGAAGCGACCGCGGACGACTCGCCGATCGCCAAGTACCTGGCCCGGCGCGGGCCGGGCATCCATCACATCACGCTGCGGGTGGAGGACATCCGCGGCACGCTGGCCCGCCTGAAGGCGCGCGGCGTGCGGCTGATCGACGATGAACCGCGCCCGGGCGCGCACGGCTCGCTGGTCGCGTTCATTCATCCGTCCGCCGTTATCGATCCGACTGCGCGCGTGGCGAAGCGCGTGGCGATTGGCGCGTGTGTGGTGATTGGTCGCAACGCGTTCATCGGCGATGATGTTCGCATTTATCCGAACGTCACGATCTACGACGACGTCACGATCGGTAGAGGCTCAGTCATACATTCCGGCGTCGCGGTTCGTGAACGAACTGTAATTGGCGAGCGCGTCGTGATCCATAACAACTCCGTGATCGGCTGCGATGGTTTTGGTTACGCGAAAGACGAGGAGAAGCGCTGGCTCAAGATTCCGCAAGCGGGGCGAGTCGTGATCGAAGACGACGTCGAGATCGGCGCAGCGACTACGATCGATCGTGCGTCGGTTGGAGAGAGCCGGATCGGGCGTGGATCGAAGCTGGATAATCTCGTGCAGATTGGTCACTCGTGTACGGTCGGTGAAGATACGTTGTTGTGCGCACAGGTCGGCCTGGCGGGCAGCTCACACATCGGCAACCGTGTGATTCTCGCGGGCCAGGCCGGCGTCGCAGGGCATCTGACGATTGGCGATGATGTGGTGCTGACAGCTAAGAGCGCGACGAGTCACGATATCCCGGCAGGAAAAATTATTTCGGGGATTCCGGCGTTTGATAACAAAGATTGGCTCAGGTCGACGGCGGCTTTCCGGCGGTTAGGCGAAATTCAACGAACGGTGCGTGAGCTCCAACGAAAAATCCAGGCCACGGGTAAGACGGATTAGGTTATCGCGCCGCCATCAACGATCACGATCTCGCCATTCATAAAACTATTTCGCTCACTTACCATGAAGGCTGCGTACTCTGCGAGCTCTTCGGGGCGACCGAGGCGTCCGGCTGAAGTCCAGAAGTCGTGCATCTGCAAAAGTCGATCGGGCAGCGCCTGCGCCAGATCCGTATCGAAGATTCCAGCGGCGATCGCATTCACTCGTACGCCAAACGTTGCAGCTTCGCGTGACAAACACTTCGTAAAGCCGATCATCGCTGCTTTCGACGTCGCGTAATGCACGGCGGTCGGAAGTGCGCGCATAGCGCCGATCGAAGTGATGTTGAGGATGATTCCCTTTCGTTGCCGGATCATCTGTTTGTAGATCGGTTTCGTTACCGCAAACAGACTATCGACATTCGTGTGGATCACTTCATCCCACGCGCGGTCGGTGGTGGTAGCGAAGTTGTCACCCCGATTGATGGCCGCGTTGTTAACGAGGATGTCGATCCCGCCCCACTTCTCGACGAGCTCGCGCGTCAGTTTCTTCATGCCAATGCGATCGACAACCGAGACTTTGGCATTGAACGCCTTGCGCCCGTAGCCCTCGATTTTTTCGCTCGTCGCGGCAGCCAGATCTTCACGCGAGTTGTAACTAAACGCGACATCTGCGCCCTCGCGCGCGAAGATTTCGCAAATGGCCGCACCGATGCCACGCGTTCCGCCGGTTATGAACGCGCGCTTTCCCTCAAGCAACAGACTCACTTAGCTATGTTTCTCCTAGAAGCTGACGGGGATTAGTTTAAACGCCGCGGCAGATTAAACCGTGAAAAAGGCCGCCCAGTCAAATTGGCGGCGAGCAGGGGGTGTCCCTAGTGTGTGATTTAAATAGGACAAACAATCATCTATGAGTCGATCATTCGAAGAGTTCATGATTGTACGATATCATTTTGGACCCTCTTTAAGTTGAACTACGGACGGATCTCGACCCAAACCAGATTCGAGAAAATAGTACCGTTTTCGTTGCCCCAGAACGGCTTCTGTTTGACTTGTGAACTGGGAATCTTTGAGAAGTATTCAACATAGATCGAGTATTTGCCAGGCTTATTCATATTTAAAAACTTGGGGTCTGACACGAGAGTCGTGCCTATGAACTGATCCGGCGGTAGTTTCACAAAAGTGCTTTCGTCCAGAGGGTCAACGAACGTCTGATCGTCTGGAAATCCGACAGGGTCAATTTCTTTTCCAGCCGCATCGCGAACATGCAAGAGTAGACTTGCGTTGTATCCCCAACCGAGAGAACCCAGCAGGTAAATGTTCCTAGATGTAATGTTGCTCAGCATCACGTGCAGTTTGATTTTCTCGCTTCGCCTATACTTCACTTTGGGCGAAATCAAAGAAATCTTGAGTCCTCCCTTCGTACTCGGATCATTGTTTTCCTTTCGCTGGTTAGCAGTCGTTTGGATGTTGCCGAGACTCAGCAGGGTTACGAGAATCATACCGAGGTGTAAAACCTTCATGACGTTTCCTATAGCGAAAAGATTGTCACTTGTATGACGCGGTCCGCGATCGAAATTTTAAGGGTTTCGGCACGGATTTACGCGGATGAACGCAGATTTAAAATGGCTGAGAGGGAGTGTTGCACGAAATCTGTCCGTACTTCGCTGTAATAAAGCCCCTGGCGCAGGCCGCCGAGAGCGTAGTCGATGTTGGGGAGGATTGAGCGATCGCGGTCCTGGATGATGAGTTGGTCGAGGAAGGCGAAACCGCGCTTAAGCGAATTGAAATAAACGTCATAACGCCGTTTGTCAGCGATTTTTAAGGCCGCGGCGATGCCTTCGAGGTAGACGGCAGTGGTGTAACCCGGCGTGTCGGATTGGTGGTCGTTGATGAATGCCCCGGTCTTGTCCTGTTGATAGCCGAGCAGCCAGTCTGCGATCTCGAAGACAAGGTCAGCAAAATCACGATCACCAGTGATTTCGGACCACTTGCTGAAGGCTTGCAGCAGCCACGTGACCTGGCCGAAGTTTCGTTTGTAGCGAAAGCGATGGCGGTAGTATTGAAAACTCCGGCGCAGACGTTCTTCGTCGATCGCGGTCACGTTTTGCTCGCACGCGACCGCGAGCGCGAGGAGAACTTGTCCGGGAAAGTAGTCTTGATAAATCTCAGGCGATGGATCGTCAGGGTTGTTGTGAGTTGAGATTCGTCCGTGCGGCAACTCGATAGAGCGCCATAATTTCTCAGCGAGATCTTTCATTAACTCACGACGCGGATCGTTACTAGTCAGATTGCTGAGCGCGAGCAGCAGGAACGAGGTTTCAGCCACCGTATCGAATGTCTGCGGAAGTAAATTATCGATCGCCTTATCAGCCGCGTTCTTCAGATCGTCACCACCGAACGCCTTGTACGCGCGCGCCAACACCCACGCGCCATGAGCCTGCCTCGCTGTATCAACGGACTCAAACAATCGGTTGTGAAATGGCTGGTAACCGGAAAAGAACGAGCCATCGTCGCGCAAGTGTTTAAGCAGGTAGCGCACATGTAACTTGCCGTGCCGGTCGATCAATTCATCGATCGGCGGCAGATCATTAGACGGCATTGAGAAACCGCCAATGGTGGCCCACACGCCATCACTCCCTGCAAACCACGTCGCAGAATCAAACCGGCACCAGTTATACGGCGGCTCGTTCAACTCAGCTTTCTGAATCACTGACTTCGCAAAACTGACCGCATCGAGGTTCCAGAAACTCGCCACGAACGGCAAGAGTAACCCGACCTGATTTCCCTGGTAGACCATCAGCGTCTGGTCGCCGTGTCGATAATAGTTAACAACCTCTTCCGGCGGCGCATGACCGATTTCAAGCGGATCGAAAAGAAACGAAACCGAAACAGCTACATCGTCGGCCGTGATCGCTGATCTACCTTCGAATCGCTCATCGTTGAGCGCGGCGCCGGCAATTTTCTTCAGATCATCGTCCAGGCTACGAAGCCTCTGGCCCATACAGCCACGCAAGTGTCCGTCGATGTAGATCGTCAAGTAGATCGACTCGACGTTCTTCGGCAGCAGATCACCCGGCAGCGGCGCTGTCGTTTCACTACGACCAAGCAACTGGCCCAACACGAGATCGCGCGCACGCTCGGCAATGTGGCCACAAATCTTTTTGTCTTTGTGCCACGGAACTTCTTCAGGCGCCGGAACTCCTGTCGGCTGCCACTTTTCACCCGGCTCGACTACCTTCAGCACTTCATGACGAAACAACTCGTACGGCTCAAACGACACGAGCTTCGCATTCTTGATACGCGCGTGCTGAAACTGCCGCCAGTCGTTCACAATGCCCGGCATGCGCGGCAACGCACCGCCCATTCGCTCGCGTCGCTCCAGACTCCGCACGACAATCCCGTAGCGATCGTTGTCGAGCTGACCCGGAGTGCACAGCTCGAGCGCACTGAAAAACGTAACCGCAAACGCACTCTCGTTGACGATCTTCAATCCTTCTTCGCCTGCCGGCAGACCAGCCGCAGTGCTCAACGACGCCATCACCACATCGTCCGCTGCCGAGCGCGAGATCTCGCCGGGAAAATGCCAGAACCCGCCACGCGCATGACGTCGATAAACACTCGCACGCGATCGAATGCTCACCCACGCACCGCCCGCTGAGTCGTATTTCTTATCTAAAGACTCAGGTGGACACAAAAGCTTACCTGAAGACAAGTAATCAGAAATCACGAGGCGGGCGAGCGACGCAGGATGCAGATGCTCGGGCGCTTTCTCGTTGGACCACTCGAACGCCGGAAACCACTTTGACGGGTTCGCGAGAGGTTGTTCTTCGTCGTCCATGTGCGCGATGAAGTCGGTCCAGATATCGTAGAGCGCCTCCATGTGATAACCACGCTCCTGCATGAGCGCGTAACCGTTTTGCCAGCCGAAACGCACGAGACAAATCGCGCCTTCCACGCGCAGACCTGCTTCTTCGAGTCGCTGTGTACCCTCGGTCATAGACATTCCGGAGCTCACCGAATCGTCGATCAGAATCACGGGCTCGCTCGGATCGATCACGCCTTCGATCAGTTTCAACGAGCCGTGCTGTTTGCGCTCTTTGCGAACAAGTAGACCACGATAACGATTGTCCTGAAGAATGCACGACTGAAGAATCGGGACGCCTGTTAGACCATACGTGGCGATTTGACGACCGTCGAAGCGTTTGAGTAATTCGGGCACACAGCGACCGGCGAGCTCCGCGCCGCGTGGCGAAAGCGTGACGGCGAGTGAGTCGAGCATCCAGCGCGCTGAAGTGCCGTCGCGTGAAAGGACGGGCTGGGTCTCGCTGCGATAAAGAATCCCGCTGCGCTGGAGCAGCTCGAGTAGCTCCGCGCGCGCGGCCTGAAAATTCTCCGGCAGCGACGCAATCGTTGTCGAATGAGCTTCGCGAAGCATAACGTCAAATTTTTAGCCACGGATTAACACGGATTCCATACACGGATTTTTCTTACCTGTGAACGAAGTCCGTGTCATCCGTGGCTAAATAAATGGATTCTCGGGGAGGGCCAGGCTGAGATATCGATTGTCGAGATGGATCATGAGATCTTTTTCAACGAACTCTTCGAGCGCGCCCTCGACCCACGACGCATCTTCGAACCGCGCCGCAATGTCTTTACGGCTGCGCGCGTCTGCACAATACTCGTAAAGCGTCGCGTAGTTATCCGTATACGTGGCCTCGCGCGGTGAGCAGTTGCGTCCATCCTCAATCAGGATCGTCGCCCACGCTTTCTTGTAACGCAGGTATGGCCGCGGACGCTGCTTCCAGCGACTCTGCCAAAAGTCGACCGCTGCAAAGATCTCATCATATCCCGGATCCCCAAGCGTGTTGCCCATCTCGTGCTCGAAATAATACGAAACACGATTCAGGTCGAAACGATCCTTCGGATACAAATAGTGATAACAAGCCGACGGCACAAGGCTGCTGATCGACTGCGACTCCGGATCGGTGTACATCGGCGATCCGCGATCCGCGCGCGCCTTCGCAATCGCCCAGGGTGCCTGGAAATGATGAATCTTCGAGATCACATCACACTGCGCGCGGTAATCCTCAGCAGTCTCACCCGGAAATCGCAGCAGGATGTTATAGAGATTGTTGATGCCGTAATACGTGGACCACTTGATCAACTCGAGATTGCGCACGCCCGTCGTGTGCTTCTTCATCAGCTTGAGAATGTGCGTCGAGAAACTCTCGACCCCGGGCTGAATCGAGAACAAACCACCCTGGCGCATGTGTTTGAGCTGTACGCGCGACAAGCTTGGTCGCACTTCGTAGTGCAAACGAATGTCTGTGTTGGCTTCGCTGAGCTGGCCAAACAACTTGTCGATGTATTCAGGCTCGATGATGTTGTCGATCGCGTTGAAATCGAGAATGCCGTAGCGGCGCGAAAGCTCGTCGAGCTGCTCGATAACGTTCTCGACGCGTTTCGACCGAAATTCCATTCCCGCACGATTCAAGCCGCAGAACGTGCAGTGGTTCTTCACGCCCCACCAACAGCCACGCGCAGTTTCGATCGGCAACAGGACACCGTGCGCCTCGTCGTCATACTCGTAGCCGCCCTGCTTGCGCGCGTAGAAATACTCGTCGAAATCCGGTGTCGGAGTCTTGTTCATGTCGGAGAGATTCGGCGCGCGACCGTTGTAAGCTACGCAACCATCATCACGCCACATGATCCCCGGCATTCCCTTCATCGATTCGCCGCTGTAGATGCGCCGGATCGCTTTGGGAAATGTTTCGTCGGCATCGCCGCAGTGAATGTAATCCACCTGCGGACAGCCTTTCATGATCTCTTCGGCGATATCGTCTTCGAACGTGGCTCCGCCCATCATGATCGGGATGTGCGGATAATGTTTCTTCAACGCAGCAGCAAGGGCGATGCTCGCGAGTGTCTGTTGAAAGACGACGGAAAAGCCGATGACGCCGAAGCGACTCCAATCGACGCTCTTGATACACCAGTCGATGAAGGCAGGCGCCGCGTTATCACGTAGATCTCGCAGGTCATCGAGCGAGCAGCCCGCTTTGTAGCAGATGCCTTCGAGATTTTTGCGATAGATCTCGAAATACTCATCGTTGTTCGCAAAGTCACCGAAGGCAGACTTGGTCCAGAGCCACTCGCCCACCATGCTGGAATACACGTCGGCCAGCGTTTCATTGATACGCCAGCCGACGAACGTTCCGAAGTACATGAAGAGCGAAAAGGTCTGGACCGGAATCCCTGCCTTTTCGAGCGTCGGCTTCAGTAAAGCAAGCTGAAACGATGGAAAGCGCGCCGAGAGTGTCGGCATGCTGATCAGTGCTACCGGTTTGAGATCTTCCTGCATATGATTAAGCCACGGATTACACGACTCACACTGATCTATCCGTGTGATCCGTGTTATCCGTGGCTCTCTTTTTTAATACTTCTTCTTCGGACTATCCGGGGCCACCTCAGGTACTGTCCCGCCGCCTGAAGATTTCTTCTCAGGCGCGATTTCAGGTATCGGCCGCGGCGCTTTGTCAGGCGCGATCTCAGGAATTGGTCGTGGTGCTTTTTGAGGCGCGACTTCCGGCCGTATCTCCGGCGCGACTTCAGGAATTGGTCGCGTTTTGGAAGGTGCAACCTCCGGAATCGGCCTCGCGTACCGATCGGGCGCGATCTCGGGACGAACTTCAGTCTTTATCTCCGGAGCAACTTCGGGCCGTATCTCCGGCGCGATCTCCGGTTGAACCTCGGGTTTGATCTCGGGCGCAACCTCTGGAATCGGCCTAATCTCCGGAGCAATCTCCGGTATTGGTCTAATCTCGGGTGCGACCTCTGGGATCGGTCTAATTTCGGGCGCGACCTCGGGTATTGGTCGGACTTCAGGTTGACTAATAGGTTTGCCAGTCTTTGATTTATCTGCCATGGATATTCTCCCAAAAAGTTATGCCTTGATTGCGCATAAGTTGATATGTTGAGGCACGGAAGCGCGCATGATTTCAAGTGAGAGCCGACAACGGGCGAGTCCGATGCGACAGGGAAAAAGGTTTTCAGCTACGAGGGAACGCGCGCAGCGTAATGCTAATCGTTGGTCCTGTCAATAGTTATCTGAACCAACTGATGATCGTGAAACGCTCGCCACCGGTCACCGGCAAAACTTCGTGAAACGTCTCGGCGGTGAACGCGACCAGTAGACCAGTTTCGCCTTCGAGACCGAAAGTCATGTTCTGATCCGCCTCGTCGTAGAAATTCAAGACACCACCGCTGAAGCAGCCTTCTCGCGGTTCAACTGAGTGGTCGTTCAGGAAAACTACGATCGAGATCCGCCTGATGCGCAAATGATCGAAGTCGAGCTGCCGTGTGTTGCCGTCCTGGTGACGCACGAAAAAATCGCCCGCTTTGTAACGCAGAAACTGTGGCGGCTCGCAATCGTGCAGAGTCTCACCGAAATGCTGCTCGAGTGCTGACTGCTGCTGCAATAAGCGGGCGTGGATTTCTGAGAAAGTCTCTTTCGCGGGATGAAGACTCGTGGTCTTGCGAACGTCTTCGTGGACCAGTCCCTCGCTTCCCTGAATATAAACCGGCGCTTGTGTGGTAGGCGCTTCGCTCAGCTCCGCCCGCAAATGCGCGCACGTCTCCGCGTCGAGAAACTTCCGGAGCAAAAACAGATTGAAATCAGTTGCCGGAGCGGGTTGGGACATCTCTCAGTCTCACTTTTTGAAAACGATTCTATCCTCGAAAACGCAACAATCAAGGCCCGTGTTGAGCAAACACGCGATCGCGTCGGCGGGCGTTTCGATGATCGGCTGGCCCATGCGATTGAACGACGTATTGAGCAAGATCGGCACACCAGTCTTCTCATGAAACTTTTTCACCAGATCGTAAAATCGGCCATTGTTCTCGCACGTCAACGTTTGCAATCGACCGGTACCATCGATATGGACGATCGCAGGCACCGCACTTCTCTTTTCAGTCTTCACGTCGACGACGCGCAACATGAACGGGCTTTCGCGTGGCGTGCCATCGAACTCAAACCAGTTTGACGCCTCTTCAAGCAACACTGCCGGCGCAAACGGCCGAAACGGCTCGCGCATTTTCACGCGGCGGTTGAGTGTGTCTTTCGCTTCGGGCAGACGCGGATCGCAAAGGATGCTGCGTTGTCCGAGCGCGCGCGGTCCAAGCTCAGCGCCGCCGTCGAACCAGCCGATGATCTTGCCGTCGCACAATAACTCGACCGCGTCGGAGATCACGTCTGTCGAGTTAACGACGTTTATGTTCTCGGTTCCGTTTATAGCAGCGGATACATCGGCGGGTGTGTAAAGGCCTCCGGGTGCATCGTGCAGTATTGGTCGTCGTGAGTTGTGTTGCGTGAGTTGCCAGAGGCCGTGATAAGCCGCGCCGATCGCAGTGCCGCTGTCTTCCGCCGCCGCCATGATGTAGATGTTTTTGAAACCCGACTCGCGGATGATCCGCTCGTTAGCAACACTATTCAACGCGACGCCGCCTGCGTAACACAGGTTATCGCTGCTGCACATTTCGCGCAGGTGTTTCACGAGATAAAGCAATGCGTCTTCGAGTGCCGACTGGACTGACGCCGCGAGGGCTTCGTATTCCTCCTTGCGGTTGGGCCAGCGTTCGGCGTGACGAAATCGCAGCGGCACGGTGTCTTTGAAGTGAAAACGTCCGTTCGCGATATCGAAAAAGTCGCTCGTGGGAAACACCGGCGTTCCATAAGGCGCAAGGCCCATGACCTTTCCGGCTTCCGTGACTTCGCCAAAGATCTGTTCGGCGGCTGCGGAAAAAATACCGCCCAGACTGCCGAATGTGGCCATCTCGCCGTCGCGGCTAATCAGCCACCCGCCCTGATCGACAGCATGCTTTTCCAACGGAACAACACTCGTTCCCGAGGCCTGGTAAAGCGAAATCGTTTCCCAGCTATCCTGAGAATTGCCGTTGAGCACCTTTAGCTCGTCGGTGGTGAAGTCAGTGGCTGGCGAGCCGGCGCCGTCAACGATGAGGACTGCCGACTCAGCGAAACCCGAAGTCGCAAAGGCGCTCACGGCGTGGCCGTAGTGATGCGGAATCGTGATCGTCGGAACGCCGTGCGTGACGACGTTTAGAAAGGGATCGAGTGTGATGTCGTGAATCTTGTCTGTCGCGCGACCCTGGATGCAAAGGACGACGAGACTGAGATCAGACGGCTGGATCCGGGCGTAGTTGAGACAGTAAGCAATGCTTTTCGACGGCCCTTGTCCGTAAATCCGGTGGCGCTTGTAATGTGTGAGCCGCTCTTCCTGAATCGCAACGACGATCTCATCGCCGTGAAGGAGACACGCCGAGCCGTTGTGCGACGCGCTGATCCCCAGAATCCACGGCTGATCGTTCACTGGTAAGTCTCGAGGTGAGGGAGGAGCTCTATGAGGCGTTGGTAAGCTTTTTTGGCTTCGCGCAGGTTTTTGGCGTAACGGTTCGCGAGCGCACGAATGTTTCCGCCGCAGAACGGACAGATCTTTGTTCCGTGTATCACGTGCCGATCGCAGCCGCGACAAAGGACTAGTTCCTTTTGCACCGAAGTGCTTTTTGTTTTCTTGCGTGGAGAACTTATCTGGATGAGATTGTTCGCAAGCGGAAGTTGATCGACGTGCGCGGTTCCATCTGCATTCTCAAGTATTAATTCGAAGCGGCCGTGATCGAAAGGAGTTCCAGGCGCCCTCTCCACCTGCGCGATCCTCTCGCGAAGTCCCTGCTTCGACAACTCCAGCGCGCGATGGTGGCAGTAGGGATTATTCCCGGCTCGTCCGAACAAAACACTCGTGGTCCAGGTGCATCCGGCTTTGCACACGTCAGCGTAGTAACAGGTGCCACAGAAGCCCCACAACTCCTCGCTCCTTTGTCCGCGATTGATATTCAGCTCGTCTGTCGTCCACCAGATGTTTTCGAGACTGAGGTCACGAATGTTCCCGCCGGCATATTTCGATGTTGATAAAGAAGGACAACCCTTGATCGTGCCGTCAGCCTCGATGCCGAGCGTGTTCTGTCCGGCGTTACAACTGGTCCAGTAGACTCGATCGTCGCCGTTGCCGCGCCAAACAGACTCGTAAGGCCCGTAGTAGCCGATATTGTTGCCGGGCTGAAGCAGAAATCCGCGGTCCGCACCTTCCTGATATAACTCGGCCAGCAAAGGCATCAGCTCGAGCAACTCGTACGGTTGTAGCAAAAGCTCCGGATTATCCGCGGCCCGACCCATCGCGACCGTGAGTTGTACCTGCCAGCTTTTCGCACCCGCTTCGATGAACCGATTCATCAGCTTACGCAACTGCGGGATGACAAGCGAAGTGATCTGAGTATTGACGGTGGAGCTGAGGCCGTGTCGCTTAATCGCATCCAGCGCCTTGAACGCCGCGTGGAACGAGCCTTTGACGCCTCTTAATCGATCGTGAACGTCTCGCAGGCCGTCGATCGAGATGCCGAGGGCTTGCAGACCGGCGTCTGCGGCGGCTTTGATCCGCTCGTCGTTGAGATTGAGCCCGCCGGACTGCATCGTGCAGTCCATTCCCTGTTTGCGAATTTCCCGAATGATTTCGAGCCAATCGCGACGCAGATAAGCTTCGCCACCAATCAGTGTAACCTCGCGCGTGCCCATGCGAGCGAGTTGACGCACGAGGTCGAGGCATTCTTCGGTGGTCAACTCATCCGGACGCCGCTTCCCTGCACGCGAGCCACAATGGTGACACTTCAGATCACAAGCGAGGGTGATCTCCCAGACCGCATGTACAGGTATAAATGCGGCGCGGTCGCGCGAAGAAAGATAACGCGTTGGGCCAGCCATGAAATCGCTCCACCTTAACGTAATGCGGGGCTATTTCTTCTTACTGGATTTCTTCATTGCGCTGTCGAGCTGATCGAGTGCGGCTTGCACGTCTGACATCCATTTGCGCGCTGAGGCCGCAACGTTCTTCATCTCTTGCTGGTCACCGTGTGCAATCGCTTGTCGAATCGGATCGCCGTAAGGTGGAACGGCTCCGCTTTCGGCTTTCAAAGATTTCTTGGTGGATTTCTTCGCGCCTGATTTCTTTCCAGAAGTCTTAGTTGGCATGATGGTCCTCCCGTGAGTATCAATTTTTTGATGTGACTGAGACAGGAGGTTCTTAGATTATTGACGAGTGCTTGTCAAGACTTCTTTTCACGCAAAGACGCAAAGACCGCAAAGACGCAAAGGCAGGTCAAATGCTTCGTGCTTGCCTTTGCGTCTTTGCGGTCTTTGCGTCTTTGCGTGAAACCAGCTTAGGCGGAAGCGACTTCGCTGAGGACGGGTTTTTCCGGCTTGGGGATGAGCGCGGCGATCTCTTCGACGATGTAGCGTGTTGAGTTTGGGATTGCAAGACTAACTGTCGCCGCGCGCATGCGTGAGTAATGCACTTCGTCTTCCATCATTCGTCGTACGACCGGCACGACGTCGATCGAGCGTTTGAGCATTACGCCAGCACCACGCTCCTCGATGAGGTTTGCGGTGCCCGCTTCCTGCGGCATCGGTTCCGTAATGAGGTCAGCAATGATCGGCACACGACAGGCGAGCGCTTCGAATGTAGTTAAGCCACCAAGCTTCGAGATCATCACGTTCGCGGCACTCATGAGCTTCTCGATCTCGTCTGAATAGCCAATCACCTTGATGGGAAATGGCGCGTCGAGGGCAATCGTCTCCGCGGCCACACGCAGGTCTTCATTTTTACCCGCAAGAAAGATCGCCTGCATGTCGAGCTCACCGCGTACAAGCTCGCTGAAAATCTGCGGGATGTTGCCGCCACCGATCCAACCCGCATTCACGAAGACCGTAAACTTTTCCGGATCGAGGCCGAGCGCGCGGCGTGCAGCCTGGGCCGCTTCCTCGCCGGGATACGCGAACTTCGGATGCACCGGCAGTCCAGAAATCTTGATCCGCTCCGGTGCGACGCCGTAGTCGATAAGCTGTCGACGCGCATCGTCACTCGCGACGAGATAGAGCGTTACGTCGTCACAAGCCCAGCCTTTCCAAAAGCCGTAACACGGATCAGTGACTACGGAGACGAGTGGAACACGTCCGGCGAGATTCAACTCCTTCAACACACGCGCGAAGATATGCTGCGTGAGTGGATGTACACTGACGACGACGTGCGGGCACCAGCGCTCAAACAGCTCGACGACGTAACCGACACAGCGTTTATAAAAAAATCGGCTCTTCTCGGGTCGCACGTAGTTGATGAACCAGTAGTAATACTTCATCCAGTGCTGGCGGTTGCGCAGTATCCAGTTGTACAAACTCACCAGCTTCGCGCTCAGATGATGCGACTCCTCGACAGCTCGCACGACCCGGATCGTATACGACTCACCTTCAAAAAACTTCTGCACACCCGCGACGATGGCGGCAGCAGCGGAGCGATGTCCGCCGCCGGTGTCAGACGAGATGATCAGGATCTTCGGGATACGTTGCTGCTGCTCGGACATTTTTAGTTTAGGTCGGTTACCGGCACTCCCGCGTGTTCTGCTTTCTCCACCGCCTTGCGCGCCTTCTTCATCTCGCGCTCCAGCTTCTTGATCTGGATCAAGTGTCCGGGATTGAACGGCAGCGACGGGTAATAACTATTCGACTCATGCGTGCAGAAGCAACCATCGTGCGCCTTCTTCCGTCTTGCCTGCATCGCGGGCGACAGCCAGAGCTTCTGAAAGTTCCAATCGAAATCGCGCAGGTTACCGACCGGATCGAGGTTCTCGCATGACGAGACTGTACCTTCGTCGTAGATCACGCCGCCGGCAGTGCCGGCGTAACACGTCATCTGCGCCGTCTGAGTTTCTTTCGTCTTCGCGATCAGCCCGTGCATGTAGATATCGATCGCGGCTTTGAAGAAACCGGCATCGCCACCGTAGTTGTTCTTGATTGCGGCGTGACGCGAATCGTCGTCGATCATCTGGGCCAGCTTTGCGTACCTGGCGTGATCGATGTCGAGCTCTTTCGGATCGGCTGAAGGCGGACGGATGTAGTTGAAGTTCACCTTGTCAGGCTTGAGATCGTACTTGAGGAAGTCGTACCACTCGAAGATCGTGTCCTGGTTCGAATTCATGAAGCAGGTACACGTTTGCACGTCAAGACGCGGAAACTCTTTTTTGATCGACTGTAGCTGGCGTGCGGTATCGATCGCGATATCCCACGAGCCGGGTTTCTGGCGAATCTTTTCGTGCTCGAGCTTCGGCCCGTCGATGCCGAGCGCGATCGTGACGTTCAGATTCGGGCACTCCTGCAAAACGCGCGTGACGTCCGGGAAGATTCGTTTTTGAATCTGCCCGTTTGACATGATGTAGATCGATTCGAGCTTGTTGTTGGTGTAGAAAGCGCGCGCGATTTCCGGAAGATCCTTGCGCGTGAACGGCTCGCCGCCCGCCAGAATCAGCACCCCGAGATTGCCACCCAGTGTCTGCGAGATCCGCTCGATCTCGTGAGTCTTCATCTGGAGCTTCTTGCGCGGCCGATCGTCGAGCTCTTCCGTAAAAAAACAGTGCGTGCAGCGCATATCGCAGACCGACGTCACCAAAATGTTCAGCAATACTGGTGAAAACGGCTGCCCAACCGCCAGCTTCGCATAACGCTTAAGTAATTCTTTAGTCGTAAAATCCATACTACCTCAAGATGTTGATAAGCGATTTCGAGATGCATTGTCAATCGGTTAATTGTTGAAAGGACTATAGGATCTTCATTGCGCGAAGCGTGGGGCTTCGGTGACGATGACGTCGATGACGCGGAAGGCGCCACCGGAGGGAACGTCGAAGCCGACGTCGAGATAGCCGCTCTGGCTCTCGACGACGTCGGAGACAACTTCACTGATTCGCTCGGGCTCGATGGTGCCCACCGATCGTGGACCGCGTTCAGCATCAGCCAGTGACCAGTTCACAAAACCACGCGAGACACTCACGCGCGCGTATAGCAAATATTTTCCGTTTCGGCGCACTTGAATGCGTTGCCATAATCTCCCGCCGGGCAGCGCCGACATCGCTTGCCCGCCGGAGACAGTGCAGCAACATCGCACTCGCAGGCTTACCGTCGATCTTCCAATAACAGTTGAAGGTTGGATCCTCGTAAATCCAGCGACCCATTTCCGGAAGCCATACTTCCGCGGCGGCATGTGTGTCGATGCCAAACAATCCATTCTGCACTGCGACGCTCAGGCCGAGCGTTTTTCTCATTCAACGTGAAATCGGGAAACAGGATTGATAGGATTCACAGGATGTCTATGCACGAAACAGATTTACTTATCATTGGCGCGGGGCCGTTTGGGCTGGCGGTCGCGGCGCAGGCTTCGCATCTCGGCATCGAGCATGTCGTTGTCGGCAAGCCGATGGAGTTTTGGCGCAAGAATATGCCGGCGGGGATGTACCTGCGCTCGGCGTGTGATTGGCATCTCGATCCGGCCGGCGTCCACACTATCGACAACTTTTTGGCGGAGCGAGGTCAGATTGCAAGAGACGTCGAACCGCTTTCGCTCGAATTTTACCTTTCATATGTTGAATGGTTTCAGAAACAAAAGAAGATCACGAGCTTGCCATTGCATGTTGAGCGACTCGACGTTTCCAACAGTGGCTTCATCGCGACGACGATGGACCGCGACACGATCAAGGCACGTAACGTTGTCATCGCGCCTGGATTCACGCATTTCGCGAACATTCCAGCCGAGTTGAGGTCGCGACTCCCGCCCGGACGATTCGTGCACACGTGTGACTTCGTCGACTTCTCCACTGCTCGAAATAAACGCTACCTAATAATTGGTGGACGACAGAGCGCTTTCGAGTGGGCCGCATTACTCATCGAGGCCGGCGCGAGTGCTGTGTATATCTCACACCGTCATGATAGCCCCGCGTTTGCGGCTGCTGACTGGTCATGGGTGAACCCCCTCGTGGACGCGATCGGTGACAACCCGAACTGGTTTCGTCGCTTGTCTCAAGCTGAGAAGGACGACGTCAATCACAGACTTTGGGCCGAGGGACGATTGAAAGTTGAGCCGTGGCTCGAAGCGCGTCTCGACAACGATCGCGTGCATGTGCGGCCGCGAACGGAAGTCGTTGAGTGCATAGAAAACAACCGCGAGGTAAATGTCACTCTCAGCAACGGTGAGACGATTACGTGCGATCAGATTGTTCTCGCAACGGGTTACAAAGTCGATATCACACGTCTGCCGCTTTTGTCTGCGGGCAATATCCTTGATCAACTCGAAACCATAAACGGTTTTCCGGTTCTCGACGATCACTTTCAAACCTCCATTAAAGGCCTCTTTATCACCAGCATGCCCGCCGCACAGGATTTTGGCCCATTCTTCGCGTTCACAATTTCAGTCCGCGTGTCAGCGAAGCTGATCTGCGAAGCTCTTTAGCCACAAGAAGCGCAAAAAGCACAAAAGATCATTTCTCATTTAACGTGCTGAATGAAAACTTCCTTTTGTGATGTCTGTGCTTTTTTGTGGCTAAGTTTTTTGGATGCCGAGGGCGCGCATGCGGCGATAGAGGTGGCTGCGATCGACGCCCATCAACTCCGCGGCGCGTGAGACGTTGCCGTCAGCTTCTTCAAGCTTGCGCTGGATGAATTCACGATGGTAGGCCTCGGTCGCTTCTTTAAAGGACGGGAAACGGAATGACGCGGCGGGCGGCTCTTCCTTGCCCTGCGGCGGTAAATCGTTAGCGGAGACTTTCGTACCCGGATGCATGATAACGACGCGCTCGATCGTGTTGCGCAGCTCGCGAACGTTGCCGGGCCACAAGTACGCCTGCATTGCCTCGACAGCTTCCGTCAGAAACTGTTTCGGTCTCTTGCCGTAAGCCTTCGAGAAGTGTTGATTGAAGTAATCGACCAGCAGCGGCACGTCTTCCAAGCGATCGCGCAATGGCGGCAGCTCAAACGGGATCACATTCAAGCGATAGAAAAGATCCGCGCGAAAGTTTCCCTGATCAATTTCGACGTCGAGTCGTTTGTTTGTCGCGGCGATCAAGCGAACGTCAACCGTGATCGACGTTCCACTGCCGACGGGCTCGAAGCGCTGCTCTTCCAACACGCGCAGCACCTTCGCCTGGACCTTCGGACTCATGTCGCCGACTTCGTCGAGAAAGATCGTCGCGCCGTCAGCGAGCTCAAACTTGCCTTTCTTCGCGGCAGTCGCGCCGGTAAACGCACCCTTCACGTGCCCGAACAACTCCGATTCGATCAGCTCTTCCGGAATCGCCGCGGAGTTTACTTCGATGAACGGCGCGGCAGCGCGACGCGACTCAGCGTGGATCGCGTGTGCGACGAGCTCTTTTCCGGTTCCCGATTCACCGTAGATCAGGACGCGACCGTCAGTCGGTGCGACAACAGAGATCTGCTTTCGCAACGCGCGCATCGCTACTGACCCGCCAACCATCGTGTACTCCTTCGCGAGTGCGGCGGCCATGTCGGCGTTGATCAGCTCGAGTTTTTGTTGGCGTAGCGCGTTGCGAACGGTGAGGACAGTCTTCTCGATCGAGAGGGGCTTCTCGATGAAGTCGAAGGCGCCGAGTTTCGTGGCGCGCACGGCGGTTTCGATGTTGCCGTGACCGGAGATGATCACGACTGCGGCATCGGAGCCTGCTTCGCGGAGTTGTTTCAGCGTCTCTAGACCGTCGATACCGGGAAGCCAGACGTCGAGCAGGATGCAGCCGTAGGCGCGGCGACCGAGCGCTTTCAGACACTCTTCCCCCGTGGCGACGGCGTCAGCAACGAAGCCCTCGTCTTCCATCACGGCGCGCAGCGTGTCGCGAATGCCGCGCTCGTCGTCAACGATGAGTATTGAGTCCATTACAGTCTTATCCACAGATTACACAGATTTGTATTTACCTCTGTGTAATCTGTGGATGGCTCTGTTCCGCCGGTAATTCAATCACAAACCTCGCGCCGCGTGGATGGTTTCGCTCGGCGCGGATGTGGCCGCCGTGCTCCATTACGATTCGTTGCACGATCACGAGGCCGAGACCGGTGCCGCTGTCACGTCGCGAAAAATAAGGCTCGAATAGACGGCGGAAATCGCCCGGCTCGATTCCGTGACCTGTATCTGCAACCTCCGCGCGCAACACACTTCTCTCCGCGTCGTGGCTCGTCGTGATTGTGATCTGCAATTCACCATTTGCGGAAGCGAGCGCCTGCACCGCGTTATCGATGAGGTTCACAAACACGCGTTTGATCTGTTCCACGTCGAGCATCGACGCCGGCAGCTCACTATCGAGATCGAGCGTTAACGCCACGCCGTCGAGACGATCGACATACAAACCCGCTGCTTGAGTGACGACGTCGTTCAAGTTTGCGAGGTCGAGCCGCGTCGCAGGCAGACGAGCGAAACGCGAAAACTCATCGACCATCGCCTTCAAGCCCGCCACTTCGCGCGTGATCGTTTCGGTGCATTCCGAGATCACTGCCGCAACGCGCTTGTCGTCAGTATGCTCACCGGCGCCATTACCGTTTGCCGTTGCGCGCCCGTAACTCTTCGCGATTCGTTCGGCAGAAAGCTGGATCGGCGTCAAAGGATTCTTGATCTCATGCGCCATGCGTCGCGCCACTTCACTCCACGCCGCTGCTCGTTGCGCCGACAACAACTCTGACAGATCCTCGATAACGAGAACGACTCCACGTCGCGGACCTTTCGAACCGCGCAAAGCCGTAGCCGTCAAGGAGACTGGCAATGGTCCATTCGCGCCACCGCTTTCCAACTGAGTTTGCTCGGTGGCGTGACCAGTGCGGCGGGCGCGACGCAGCAATCGCTCAACAACCAGCCAGTCTTCACTACAAATGAGACCGCTGAGCTTCGGATCGTCGTCAGCTTTCTCTGCCAACGCGAGCATGCGCGCCGCTGATGCATTCAATGTAGTAACACAATCATTTTCGTCTATCGAGACGACGCCGGTCGATAATGATTGCAGCACCGTCTCGATGTAGTTGCGCCGCTCACGCAACGCCATGTTCATATCGCGCAACTCGGACGCGCCCGCCTCAATGCGACTGCGGTTCTCCTGAAGCTGCGCAGTCATTTGATTGAACGACTCGGCCAGCAGCGCCAGCTCATCATCAGCGATCGTCGTCGTGACGCGATAAGCGAGATTGCCGCGTGCGACCTCGTTCGATGCTTCGGCGAGCGCCTTGATCGGCGTCGCGATACCACGCGCGAGGTAGATCGCCACCCAGCTCGAAACAAACAGCAGGATCAACGTCATCAATCCGAGCGTAGAAAGACCGAGCAGACGCACGCGCCGTTGTTGCCCCACCAGGTTCTGGTAGCCGCGCTCTGAATCCGTTACGAGATCCGTCAGATCATTCGACGCGCGTTTTTGCGGCGCGATGATCAGCATCTCCGATTGATTCAAAGGCACCGCGAGCGCGTCGAATTCTTTTCCATCGACGAGACTGCTGTTGCTTGGACCACGAAACTTGCGCGCTTCGCCGAAGAGCTTGTCGAGCTGTTCTGCGTCTGAAGCGGATAACGGAGCGCGACTCTGCGTCTCGACCAAGCCGTCATTCCTGATGATCTCGATTCTGACTAGCTGTCCGGAATTTACGATCTGATCCATCGTCGCGACGCGTTCTTCAGGTGTTTGCCCGTTCAGCAACATGACGAGCAGCGAAGCCGTGTCGCGCAGTGTCTGATCCTGACTTGATAACGTGAGACGCTTAACTTCGGTCGCCTGCTGCACGATCTCGTCCGGAAACGGATTGAACCACTTCTCGAGCGAGCGATTCAGAAACAGGTACGAGAAGAACGCCATCGCCGTGATCGGTAGAAAGCTGATCGAGATGAAGTAGACGAGCAGACGTGTTTTTACTTTCGAACCGAGCTGACGTTCCCTGCGCTCACGACGCAGTTTCAGTAGATTGCGAACGAAGATAAATAGAAAGACGACGAATGCGACGAAGTTGAGTGTCGATAAAGCGTAAAGGACGAGCGCGTCCGCGGGCGTGTCGGGTCGAACGACCGTCCACAGCCAGAGCTGTTGCGAGACGATAATCGCGAGTAGCAACAGCACCGTCGCGCCCAGCACCCACAGCAATATGCGGCGCCGTCGGCGAATGCGGTTTTCTCGATTATCGACCATTTTGTTCGAAGTTTAACATAGGGCCGGACTGCCTCGTCTGATAGAATGCAGCGCCCGATGCGCGAAATCTTCATCAATGAGTTTGGACGGCTCAGGAGTGGGTGGCGTTTACTAATATTTGCCGCAGCGTTCATCGCGCTCATATTTCTGATAGAGACTGTGCGGCATCCCATCCTTATCTTAGTGGACCCGCTCGCACCAGCGGGCACAATGCAATTCATTGACGGCCTGACTCTCCGATTAGCACTCTTAGCTGCAGCGCTCGGCGCCGGATACTTTTGCGTGCGGTTTCTTGAAGGGCTGCCGTGGCGCTCGCTCGGTTTGACGTTTCATTCCGGCTGGCTGCGCGATCTCATCTTCGGGTTTTTGATCGGCTTTGCGAGCCTCGTCGTGGCCGTCGCAATCGCGAGCAGAGGGTTACAATTTTCGCTTGGCCCTGCCGGGTGGTCGGCGATCCTTCGATCCCTGATCGGATCGTTAGTGCTGCTATTTATCGCGGCACTTGCGGAAGAGGCGATGTTCCGTGGTTATGGTTTGCAAACGCTGACGCGCGCCAAACTCGCGTGGCTGGGCGTGCTGCTGACGTCTGTACCGTTCGGGCTCGCTCATCTCCAAAATCCTAACGTTGTTCGGGGCGTCACATTTGCCAACACCGCGCTCGCCGGCATCTGGCTGGCCGCGGCGTACCTGCGCACGCGGAGTCTATGGCTGCCTCTGGGAGTTCACTGGTCGTGGAACTGGGCGCTCGGCTGGTTCTTCGGACTGCCGGTCAGCGGCATGAGTATCGTTTCGCATCCTCTCCTCGTAGGTCAAGACATCGGACCTAAATGGTTAACGGGCGGCAGTTATGGCATTGAAGGCGGTGTCGCCTGCATGATCGCGCTCATTTTATTCACAGTCTTCCTGTGGAAAACTCGCTGGCTCACGGCGACACCCGAGCTCAAGCAAATGACCTCGGAAGAGAACCCCGCGTCATCCGAGCCCGTAATAAGCATCCGTCCCGCAGACGATCATGCATAACGTCTGTTAACAGTCTTCAATTCTCTCCCGTCTTAATCGTGTCCTTGAACTTCGGTTTACCCGATCGAGACGCCGATGTACGCCACCGCCGACATGCTTCTGACGAGCCCCCAAGCACACGCCGCCGAGCAATCGCAAGAGCCGGCGATCGAAGTCGTGCTGGTCAAAGCAGTCTTACAAGGTGATCGCGAGGGATTCTCAAGGCTCTACGATCGTTACGCACCACTCGTACACGGCATTCTGCTGGCTCGCGTGCCACGCGCCGAAGTCGACGATCTCGTCCAGGACATCTTCCTACACGCCTTTAAAAAGCTGCACACGTTGCGTGACGCAGCGGCGTTCGGCCCGTGGATCGCGATGATCGCTCGCAACCGTGCGGTCGATTTCCATCGCCGTTCGAAAGAGATGGTGGAGATCAACGACGACCTGCGCGGCAGTGAGCAACATGACTCGCGCGCCGCAGAGATATTGGAATTGATCCGCAGTCTCCCGGAAGCATATCGCGAGACTTTAGTGCTGCGGCTGGTCGAGGGCATGACCGGACCGGAGATCGCAGCACGCACCGGACTCACGGCCGCGTCAGTGCGAGTCAACCTGCACCGCGGCATGAAGCTGCTGCGCAAACAGCTCGGATTTATGGAGGACTTATGAACGACGATTACCTGTGGGACAAGACGGGTGAGCCCGATCCACAGATTCAACAACTGGAAGAGATCCTCGGCACCTTTCGTTACCAGCCCAGGCCTTTGGTGCTCCCGCAAAAAAGGAATTACTTCCCATTGCTGGCGATTGCCGCATCGTTATTGTTAGCACTACTCGCCGGAGCCATCTGGCTTCGCGTACGACCGCACAGTGAGGCACCGAAGCAACAAGCTAACATCGCAGAACCAGCAACACCAAAACCAATTGAAACGCCGAAATCTCCAGAGGTCAGATCCGCGTCAAATCAACCTCTTTTAGCCCCGAAGAGGATTCACAAACCAAGATCCGCGTCATCCGTGTTACCAGCGCGTGAACGCGAGGAAGCGCTCATGGCAAAAGAACAACTGATGATCGCGCTGAGACTAACAACGGAAAAACTACATTTGGTCCACACGAGGACCCAGCCAAACCAGATCAAAAACCAACACCGCGTTGGCTAAACGGAGTGATTATGAAAACTTTACTAACTGCTATTTTTCTGATTCTCGCGCCCGTCTTCTCAACCCAGGCTCAGCAGGACTCGCGCATACAGATGAGTGCCCTCGATCATCTCGCAGCGAAAGCCAGTCAAACTGTCGACGTCAACATCGACGAGCGATTGATGCGCCTGGCCTCGAAGGTCTTCGACGATAAGGATGAAGACGAGCGCGAAGTCAAAAAACTCGTCGCAAACCTCAAAGGTGTTTACGTCAAGAGTTTTGAGTTTGAGGCCGAAGGCCAATACACGGCTGCTGATATTGAGCCGATTCGCACGCAGCTCCGCGGGCCAGGCTGGACGCGACTGGTAAACGTCACCAGCAAGAAAGAAGGAATGATCGAGGTCTACCTGCTCTTCAACGGCGATGTTGTCGGTGGACTGGCAGTGCTTCATACCGATGACAAAGAGCTCACGGTCGTGAACATCGTCGGCCCGGTCGATGTCGTTAAGCTGGCGAGACTCGAAGGACAACTCGGCATCCCTGACCTGGGAATCGGGTCGTCAAAGAACAAAAAGAACGATGACGAGAAGTGAGGTGCGCGATGAAAGCGATTGCTACAAGTCTCCTCGTCATTGCCACAGTTCTAACGACTGCGAACGCCGTTCCGGCGAAAGGTGACGATTTTAATTCGGTCGTGAAGATGATCGAGCAGTTCTATCGCGTGAAGCACGTGGGAATTCCGTTCCTCGCTAAAGCAGGAATGAAGGTTGGAACCACGGCGGCGCGAATCAAAGGCGGCCAGGCGAGACGACTCGCAGAAGCGGGCAGCATCAAGCTCGCAGTGTTTGAGGATCAGGAATTCAACGGCGATTTCGTGAAGTTTCGCGCCTCGCTGAATGAAGCGATGAACGCCACCTGGATGCCTCTGATTCAAACAGTCTCAGCCTCGGACGAAGAACAAGTCTACATTTTTCTCAAAGATGCTGGGGACAAAGTCAACGTGCTGGTGATCACGATCGAGCAACGCGACGCCACCGTGGTCCAGGTGACGCTCTCTCCCAAGAACCTCGCGCTCTTGCTCAAAGATCCGGAAGGTACAGGTAAGTCCATCACACAAGAAGCAACGATTAACGATCAGGAGTAGATCATGTACAGATACCGTTTCCCGCTGTTACTACTTTTCATCCTTGCTTCTCTCCCTATTTATGCACAGGAAGTCGAAGACACCATCAAGATCAAGACGCGCGTCGTGTTTCTGGACGCGCTCGTGAAAGACAAGAAGACGAACCTGCCGATCTCGAACCTGACGACTGAGAACTTTCAGGTGCTCGACGACGGCAAGCCGCGCAACATCTCTTACTTCACGCGTGAAGGCCAGGCTCGAAAGCCACTCGCTCTGATTTTGATTCTTGATCTGCGCGAAGACGGCGCCGGCCGGTTTCTCAAACGCCCTGAGATTCTCAAGTCGATGGAAAATGAGCTCGCCAAGCTGCCGCCGGGTGATGAAGTCGCGATCATGGCGATGGACATGAATAATGAAAACGAGGAGCGGCTTTGGCTAACTGAGCTCACGAACGATCGTGCAAAGCTTGCCGCAGCACTCGCACGCGTGCCGGCGATGAGTGTGTCGCACGAGGGTCAGGCGTCAGAAACTAAATCGACTGCCGCTCCCAAGACTGACGAAAGCGCTGGTAAGCCTGACGACGTTGTAGAAACCGAAACGATACGCGGCCGCAATGGTGGCACTGTGATCCGCGAGACGCATCGTGACGGCAGTGTGAATGTGAAGCGCACGAATAAAAAAGGCGACGTGACGATCGAGCTGGGTGACGTCTACGACATGGCTGCGGCCGTTAAAGATGCGACGCGCAAAGCGGAACAGACACGGCCAAACTCGCAGTTGTCGATCGTGTGGGTGTCAGATGGTATCGCGCCGATCTTCTTCGAGGATCGTGATGCAACTGAACAGATCCTCATTCGCAACAATGCGATCTTCAACTCGCTCACGGTAGAACTACGCACGTTGTTCAAGTTTCTGCTGCCTGTAGCTAAGCCGATCGGAGGCTGGCTCGGAATGAGTTTGTATGGCAGTGCGAAATATCTTGCAGGTCAATCGGGTGGCGAGGCGGTCAAAGTCGGGCGTCCGAAAGATTATGGTGCGGGATTGTCGCGGATCATCGGGAACTTGACGGCGCGCTACAGTCTCGGATTCGCGTTGGCGGAAAATGAGATTGACGATGGGCGCATGCACAGTCTGGAAGTTCGTGTGAAGGCGCAGGATGAGAAAGGTAAGACCCGGAAGCTGCAGGTTAGCTCGCGGCAGGGATATTACATGTCGTCAACTATTCCGAAGGACACAGCAGCGAAGGCTCAGTTTTAGACAGGATGACAGGATTTGCAGGATTATCAACTTAATCCTGTAAATCCTGTCATCATGTAAAACTAACCTCGTCACCTAGTTTCGCGCCCAATACTTTCGCCGCCGATCCACCATTCACAGAGATCTCAACGAATCCCGCACTCCCCGAGATCGCAAACAACGACTCATCATCACCTTCACCATAGAACTGTCGAAACTCACTAATCGTCTTCCCATTAACAACAATACTCTTCCCTGCCCTCGTGATATTCGTCACACAATTCCCAAAGCGATCGATATGAATGATCCGCAGCGGCGTTTCAAGCGACGGCAATCGAACAGGATTCTTTATCTCCACCCCGAAATCCTCCAGGGGAATCCCCTTCGATAGCGCGCCCGCAACAGGCGCGAAGATGTCGCGACCATGAAACGTCGAACTCACCGGTGATCGAAAGTAACGCTCGGAAGTTACATGAACTATGCGGTGTGAAGGTTCTCGATCGCAGATGTAAGTAAAAAGCCCATTATCTGGTCCAACAAAGAACTGCTCGTTGGCGCTCACGATAATGGGCCGTCTTTCAGATCCAACTCCCGGATCTACAACTCCGACATGAATCGTCCCGGCAGGAAACGTCTTGTAAGCCGCCAGTAACGTGAACGCACCAGCCTCGATATCCTGTGGCGGTATCTCGTGCGTGATATCGACAATCACCGCACGCGGATTGACCGAGAGAATCGCACCCTTCACTGCACCGACGAAGTAATCAGCCGTCCCGAAATCGGTGAGCAAAGTGATGACGGGATTCACAGAACGCCTGTATCGGTCGATGTGCGAATCTTCAGGTGCTGCCCGTGCTCGAGGCGAATGTCTTTACCGCGTTGCGTCATGACACCGGCCGTACCTGCGCCGCCGCCGATGATAGCGCCAATCGCTGCGCCTTTGCCGCCGCCCGCAATCGCACCGATGATCGCGCCGATGCCCGACGCTGCGCCGACTTTAGTCACGTCGTCTTTCGTCGAGTCCTGGCCCTTCACACCACCTTCTGCATCGATCTGCGGATCGCTGCTGCCAACCTGACTGATCTCGACCAGCTCCGCGTGCAACGGAGCGGTGCGATTATCCGGCGATCGAATCTGATCGAAGGTTAACTGGAGTTCAGCCACGCCCTTCACTTTTCCAGCCCGCTTAACCTGCGCAACTCGTCCTTCAACGATGTAATCCGCGTATTGCGCCGGCTCGAAGACTCTCGCTTGCAGTCGATCGCCGCGCTGGCTCGCGTCGCTCGAGACTGGCGTTAAGAGCTCGAGTGCGAGAATCGTGTTGCGCGGAATAGCCAGTGACCCGTTTGGCGCGGTTGACGCGTTGACATCCACCGGATCGTTGTTTGGCTGCGGGTTCACATCTGGCGGAGCCGCGCCACCGCTGGCAGGACCACTATTGGAATTAGCTCCGCGGCGATGCAATCCTGTTGGCAAAGATGAATTGAACTGCTGGCGCTCGTAGCCGGACGTGTAGCCGGCTTCGAATCCCTGCTGGTAACCGTCGCGATAATCCTCGACCGGTCCCCAAACGTCGTTGTAGGAGCGATCGGCCTTTTGATAGTCCTCTTTGTTTTGAAAGTTACGAGGCGCGTTGTTGGAGACGTCGCTGTAACCGGCTGTGTAACCGTCTGAATAACCAGTGCGATAACCGCGCTCGAGCGCTGTTGTGCCCTGCGCGCTGGCAGGAACGATGGCCAAGAGTCCGCTCACGCAGACGCTCAATAAAACCACCAGGGGAAGTTTGAGATAATTCATATTGTGTCCTGTCTCGGGAGAGCCAACCTCGCAGCGTTTGAAATGTACCATCAATTGCCACAAAAGGGCACAAAAAGCTCAAAAATTGAAAACTGAACCGGGTCTGATCCAACAGAGGCAGTTTTGTGCTTTTTGTGCCTCTTTGTGGCAAACTCCTCTTCAGATGCCGAATGCAGTACGCCGAGTTTACCTTGATAACAGCGCCACGACGCCCGTTGACCCGCGCGTCGCGGCGGCGATGGCGCGCGCAGTAGTCGAGAATTTCGGAAACGCGTCGAGCGTTCATGGTTTTGGGCAACAGGCGCGTGCGGCGGTCGATCGGGCGCGACGCGAGGTCGCGGCGCTCATTGGCGCGAAGCAGAACGAGATTGTGTTCACTTCAGGTGGGACTGAGGCAAACAACCTCGCCATCCGCGGCTTGTGCGAAGCAGCGACGGCTCACGGCCGGCACATAATCACGTCGTCGATCGAGCATCCGTCAGTCGCGGGCGTTTGTGCCGACCTCGAAAAACGCGGCTGGGAAGTTACGCGGCTGCCGGTTTATCAAAACGGGATCGTGAGGGTTGAAGATGTCGCGGCGGCACTGCGTCCGGAGACAGTTCTGATCACGATCATGTTGGCGAATAACGAGATCGGGACGATTCAACCGATCGGTGAGATTGGCGCGCTTGTGCGTGAGAAACGAAACGTCAGGTTTCACACCGATGCAGTGCAGGCCGCAGGTAGATTGCGTTTGAATGTGGACGAGCTTGGTTGCGACCTGCTGACGATGTCTGCGCACAAGTTGTATGCGCCGAAAGGTATCGGTGCGCTTTACGTTCGGCGCGGTGTTCGTTTGCACGGTCAGAATGTCGGCGGACATCAGGAGCGCGAGCGACGCGCGGGCACTGAGAATGTTCCCGGCATCGTCGCGTTTGGTGAGGCAGCGAAACTCGCGCGCGAAGAATTCGATGAGCGAAAGGTTCACGATCGAGCTTTGCGCGATCGATTCGAGAAAGCCATCGTGGAACGGATCCCTGATATCGTGATGAACGGAGATCGCGAGCGGCGCCTGGGCCATCTCTCGAATGTCTCGTTTCGCTTTATCGAAGGGGAAGGGTTGCTGATCAATCTCGATCTCGAAGGAGTTGCGGTGTCGACGGGTTCGGCGTGTTCGTCAGGAACGTTGGAGCCGTCGCCGGTGATCCGCGCGCTCGGTGTTAATGACGAGCTCGCGCGTGGATCGATACGGTTTAGTTTCGGGAAAGATAATACTGAGGACGAGATTGAGTATACGGTTGAGGTGCTCGTCAGGGCCGTTGAGAGATTGCGGGCACTTTCGCCGTTGACGCTGGTCTAGATTCTTGTCTTACTCCGCAAAGTTTAAAGATCATCTGGCGCATCCGCGTAATGCGGGTGAGTTATCGGATGCGAATGCCGTCGCAGACGAGACGAATCCGATTTGTGGGGATCGGTTGCGGCTCTCGTTAATTGTTAAAGATGATCGAATTGAAGCAGTGAGATATCTCGCCTACGGCTGTCCGCCGACGCTTGTTTGTGGATCAGTTTTGACTGAGTTAGTCAGCGGAAAGACAACTCAAGAAGCAAAGCAGTTAACGCGGGCCGATCTTTTAGATGCGATCGGTGGTCTACCCTCGCGCAAACATCACGCCGCCGCACTCGCTATCGAAACGCTCAACTCCGCTCTACGAAATCGCTAACGATGTTGTGGCGTGCCGACGACGCGCGGCCTGGCTGCGGGTGCTGGTTCGATGATGTTGCGCTGGTGATATTGGGGCCCGCAGTATTTCTTCGGCTCCGTCCCCAGCACAAACGTCTTCGTGCGAATCACCGGACAACTCTCGACCGCGATCAAACCAGTCTGCGGATCGATATCCAACGTGATCGTTCCTTCCAATCCACTATCTGGCAATGCGGGCGCACGACGCGGCGATGGTAACGGACTCGGCGTTGCGATCGGCGCTTCCGGGTAAACCTGCTCAAACGGTGATGGCGAAGGCAGCTCAACCGGTGTTGCTTCCTCGTCCGGCTCAGCGGTGTCGTTTGGACCAGTGCCGTTGATGAAAAACTCCGTTCGCTTCTCCGTGTCGCCCGCGGCAGTCGGCGCGCCAGTCCTCGGATTGATGTCGACCTTCTCCACACCCGGCGGCATATCCCAGTCGCCCTCCCACTCCGGATGTTCGTCGAGCGCGACTTGCATGAAGTCGGCCCAGATCGGAAGGGCGGAATTCGCACCTGTCAAACCGAGTTGCGAGCCGTCGTCGAAACCAACCCACACCGCACAAACAAGGTTTGGCGTGTAGCCTGCAAACCAGCCGTCGCGCGATGTTCCGGTCTTCCCGGCGAGCACTTGTTTCAAACCACGCCCGCGCACCTTCGCGGCCGTACCACGATTGACGACGTCTTTCATAAACGAGGTCATCACGAAAGCGACTTCGGGACGAAGCACTTCGCTCCTTTGCGTCGTCGGCGCGGCAATCGTGGCGCCCTCGCCGGTTGTTACGCGATTGATCGCGATCGGAGTCGTTCGCGCACCGAGGTTAGCAAAAGCCGTGTAAGCAGAAGCGATCTGAAGCGGCGTTGCCTCACTCGTACCGAGCGCCATCGCCGGATACGCGCGCGGCGGTTTCGGCAATCCGGCCTTCGCCGCGAGATTCATCACACGTCCAATCGTCACTTCCATCGCCACTTCAACCGTGACGACGTTGAGACTATGGACCAAACCGTCGCGTAACGTGACCGGCTCGTGTGTATAAGTCTCGCCAAAGTTTCCCGGCGAATACTCCTGGTTATCGAACGTGAACGTCTTCGGCTCGTCCATGTACGTCGTGGCCGGCGTGATCACGCGCGGCACGGGATCGAAAGCCGTATTCAACGCCGTGGCGTAGACGAACGGTTTGAAGACTGAGCCCGGCTGACGATAAGCATCTGTGGCGCGATTCAACTGGCTCTTCGAATAATCACGACCGCCAACCATCGCGACGATCTCGCCCGTCTTCGCATTCATCGCGACGAGCGCTGCCTGCAACGTGCCCGGCGCAAAACGTTTTGACTGGATCTTGTCGAGCGCGTTCATCTGCTTCGTCAATGCGGCATAGGCGGCGCGCTGAAGATCCATGTCGATCGTCGTGTAGATTCGCAGATGCTCGGTGCCGCCGCTGCCCGCGATCATGTCGCCGAGCTGGTTCTGAACGTAGTCGGCGAAGTATGGTGCGTCAGAGACGTCGATGCGGCCGCGCGCGGGTACAACCTGAAGCGGCGTCGCTTTCGCAGTTGTTGCTTCCTGCTGCGTGATCGCGCCGGCTTCCGCCATTGAGTCAAGCACCTGATTGCGGCGTGCGGTTGCAGTCTCGATCTTCGTGTACGGATTGTAGCGATTCGGACTGCGAATCAACCCCGCGAGAAAAGCCGATTCCGGTAGCGTGAGGTTCGTGACGTCCTTGTTGAAGTAAGCGCTCGAAGCCTCGCCAAAACCGTTGATCGAGAATCCCGCCTGCTGGCCCATGTAAACCTGATTGCAGTAAAGCTCGAAGATTTTTTCCTTATTCAGCCGTGTCTCGAGAATGATCGACATGTACGCTTCGCTGACCTTGCGTTGCCATGTCTGTTCCGGTGAGAGCAAGAGGTTTTTGACGAGCTGTTGCGTGATACTCGAACCGCCCTGCCGAGCAATCGGTGAGTTTGGATCGGAATCGTATCGACGAATGAAAGCGCGAATGATGCCGCGAACGTTTACGCCGTAGTGCTCGAAGAACGAGCGATCTTCTGTGACGGTGATCGCTTTGACGAGGTGTGGCGGCAGATCGCTGAAGCCGATGACTTTTCTCTTCGCGCGCTCGGTACCGGTAACTGAGCTGATCAACTCAGGCTCGAGCCACACGCGTTGCAACGATCCGCGCGCGTCGAGATCCGTGAGCGAGCTGATCGACTTTCCCGAACCACTAAACTGAAGACGCACGTTCTGAAACTGTCTCGCACCATCAACACTCGAAGCGCTACTCGGCTCGATGTCCAGCGATGTTCCGTTGGCTGAATAACGGCCACGAGATTCGTCTGCCTGTTGCGTCTTCTCGACATATCCCGCACGTTTCAAAAACGTAATCACATCGGCTTGCGAGATCGTCTCGTTGACGTGGAGTTGTTTCGGAGCAGCGTAGATGCCGGCGGTGCGTGTGAAGACTTCGCCCGCGAGCAGGTTATCGATGCGACGTGAGAAGACCGTCCAGTAGTAAATCAGAATTCCGAGTACGATAGCAGTGACGAACACCAGCGGTATCAATACCGACGCGCTCAACAAGCGTCGCAGCACTCGGCGCACAAAGCTCGGACGTGATTCTACGTAAGACACGACGCGGGGCTTTTTGAGATCACGGTTGGTTGTGCGGGGATATTGATTATCTGGTGGATAGCGCACTGGCATAAAGGTTCAGTTTATTTATCCACAGATTACGCAGATTGTTTTAAGCTCTGTGTAATCTGTGGATAAAAACGTCTGTCTCACTATTACGTAACATCCCTCCAGCGGTTCTGTCGACATTAAGTTTGACAGGGCTGGCCGCATTCGTTAACGTGGCTGCCCTCGCTGGTGACTTTGATGCCACTCGGCCTGTATGAGTCTAACACCCCTGCCGCGTTTCCTTCTCCCCAGCCGCGCTCGCGTCCGCATCGTTTTGATGGCGGTTCTGGCTGCGCTTGCGGTGGGAACAGTCGTATTTCACCTCGTGGAAGGCTGGTCTATACTTGACAGTCTTTATGTTACCGCACAGACCGTCACCACCGTCGGATTCGGCGACATAACGCCGCGCACCGCGCTGGGCCGCGCCTTCTCGACTGTGTTCATGATAGTCGGCGTCGGCGTTGTGCTTTATGCTTTGACGAGCACGGTGCAGTCGATTGTGCATTCAGAGCTGTTTGCCAAGTATGGCCATTCGAGAAAAATGAGCAAACTGCGAGACCATTTTATCATCTGCGGCGCGGGCCGCGTCGGATCGCATCTGATCCGGAGCCTGCGAGCCGTCGACGGCATTTTCCTGGTGATCGAGAGCGACCAGCGTAAGTGTGAAGCGCTGATGGATATGAATATTCCGGTACTCATTCGCGATGCGACGCTCGAAGAGAGTTTGATCGAAGCTGGCGTGGAACACGCGCGCGGTCTGGCTTCTTGCCTTCCCGACGACGCCGACAACGTCTACGTAGTTTTGACTGCGCGTGACTTGAATCCGAATATTCACATCGTTGCTCGCGCCGCGGAAGAACAGGCTGAGTCGAAGTTGATCCGAGCGGGGGCAAATCGGGTGGTGGCGCCGACGATCATCGGCGGACACCGAATGGCGATGGCGTTGACGAAACCCGCAGTCGGCGACTTTCTCGACTCCGTGACGGCTAACGATCTCGAGCTTGGATTCGAACAGCTCGAAGTCGACCCAGTCTCTTCCCTCGTGAATCGAAAGCTGAGTGAGAGTGTTATTCGCTCAGAGCTGAACATCGTCATCGTCAGTATTCGTCGCAACAACGGTGAGATCATCTTCAATCCCAGCGGCGAAACCAAAATCGAAGGTGGCGACATGCTGATCGCTATCGGCAATGAGGAATCGCTGGCGCGACTGAGCACCCTCGCACGAGGTCGCGAGACACTACAACGAGCAATCGAGGCACAGACGAAATGAAGGTTCTGGTTACTGGTGGCAGCGGTTATCTGGGCACGTTTGTCCGCAGCTTTTTTTCAGCCGACGATTTTTCCCGCCGTTCGGGTTTCGACGTTCTCGATTATCAAGCCGTCGAGAGAGTGGCAGACTACGATGCCGTGATTCATCTCGCCGCCCACTTCGATAAGAGTCCTGAAGGTGCGTTTGAGTGTTTTCGCACGAACGCGGAAGGCACGGCGAATGTCATTCGCAACATGAAGCCTGGATCAACGTTTATCTACGCATCGACGAAGGACGTGTACGGGAGTAACGCGGGCGAGATTGACACGGTTAACGAAGACACAAGCACGGCTTACTGCGGGCAATCAGCGTTCGAGTGGTCCAAGCTCATCGGCGAACGCTATGTTGAGTATTACGCGCGCGCGAGGAATGTTCGCGCCTGTATCTTCCGGCTCTCGACCGTCTATGCGCGGCAGTCGGAAGACAACACGCCGGGTTTGGTCACGCACTACGTGGAATCACTGAAGAATCGCCAGCCGATCAGACTGCCTGTCGGAGTCGATCCGGTTCGCGACATAATGTATGTCGACGATTTATCAAGAGCGTGCCAGGCGTTTATCGGTTCGAAACATGAGTTTGGGTTGTACAACCTCGGCGGCGGTAGTATGAACGCGATCAGTTTGCGCGATATTCTCAAACGCGTGGGTGCGATTATTCAGATTGAGCCTGTGATCCAGGAAGATGCGTCGATGCCGGCGCCGGCGCCTTTGCGTTATGTGTCTGACATCTCGCGAGCGATCGATGATTTGGGCTGGCGTCCGTGGATGGGGATTGATGCCGGGCTACGAGAAATTCTGTAGATGAACGTGCAGGCGGAAAGTATTAAGCGAGTCGTCGTGCGCGGGACGAATTGGGTTGGCGACTCGGTGATGACTGTGCCTGCGCTGCGCGCTCTGCGGCGGATGTTGCCTGAGTCGCATATCACGCTCGTGATTCGTCCCGGGACAAAAGGAATTTTTTCCGAAGCCGATTTCATTGACGACGTACTTGTTTATGATCGCAAGGGGCCGTTGTCTGTGCTGGGGCAGGTGCGCGAGTGGAAGCGCAGACAGTTTGACCTCGCGGTGTTGTTTCAAAACGCGTTCGAGGCGGCGTTGATTTCATTTCTCGCGGGCGTGCCTTTACGACTCGGTTATGCAACTGAATCGCGCCAGGCTTTACTGACGCACCCGTTGCCATTGCCTGACTGGCGCTCTTCGAAGCATGAGGTCTTCTATTATTTGTATTTGGTAACTGCGCTCGAGCAGATGTTGTTTGGCCGGAGTGACGTCTGCGAGAGTGAGCCTGATGCGAGCATACAGATCTCGGAAAATAGAAAAGCGGAAGCGGCGGAGTTGCTTCGCGCGTACGGCGTGAGCGAAACGGAATCTGTTGTCGCTATTTGCCCGGGATCGATCAACAGTCGCGCGAAGCGTTGGCCTGCAGAGAGGTTCGCAGCGCTCGCGGATCGCTTGATCGAGTCGCGCCGGAAAGTGTTGTTAATCGGATCGAAGGACGAGCTCGATGTTTCGGAAGATGTTGTGCAGCGAATGCAAAACCAGGCGGTGGTGTTGACTGGAAAAACCAATCTCGATCAAATCACGGCCGTACTCGATCGTGCTGATCTGATCGTGACTAACGACACTGGACCAGCGCACATCGGCGCGGCGCTCGGACGTCCAACGATCGTGATCTTTGGTCCGACAAATCCTTTAACTACTCGACCGTTCGCTCCGGACGCGAACGTTCTGAGACATCCTCCGGATTGCGCGCCGTGCATGCTGCGTGATTGCCCGATTGACCATCGTTGCATGACGGCAATCACAGTTGATGAGGTGTTTGAACGCTCGCATGAGTTATTGAAGCGCGGCAGTTTCGCGAAAACTGTAAGGAGTTTGTGCGACTCAGTCGCGTAGGTCTGCGATGAAGCGTCCGGCAGTTTTTATCGATCGCGATGGCACGATTTCCGAGGAGGTTGGTTACGTCAATCATCCGTCGCGATTTCGTGTGTTTCCGTATTCGGCGGAAGCGATCAGGATTCTGAATGACAATGATTGGCTGGCGATCGTGATCACGAATCAGGCGGGCGTCGCGCGTGGATACTTTTCCGAGGAGATGATCGCGAGTGTTCACGATCGGCTCAAAAGTGATCTTGAGAACGCGCAGCTCGACGCGATTTACTACTGCGCACATCATCCGTCAGTCGGCGAGCCGCCGTACCGGTTTGATTGTGATTGTCGTAAGCCGAAGACCGGGTTAATCGATTCTGCGGCGAAGGATTTTGAGATTGAGTTGGAAGCGAGTTGGATGATTGGCGATCGTTATAGTGATGTAGAACTCGCGCGTAATGCTGGTTTGCACTCGGCGTTTGTTTTGAGTGGGTACGGGCGCGGTGAGTGGGAATATCAACGTAACGCGTGGAAGCAGCAGCCGGATATGGTTTGTGAGAATCTGTTGGAAGCTGTGAAGGTGATCGTTGCAGGATAAACTGATCAGCATTATCGAGCGGTTCAATGAGAAACGGATCGTGATCCTTGGTGACGCGATTGCGGATAAGTTTCTGCACGGATCGATCAGCCGCGTCTCGCGAGAAGCTCCGGTCTTTATTCTGCGACACCAGCAGACGGAGACATTGCCGGGTGGGGCGGCAAATTGTGCGATGAATCTCGTCGCGCTCGGTGCTCGCGTGTCGTTGATCTCGGTGACGGGGTGTGATGAGTCAGGGAGTGAGCTGCGTGCGAAGCTTGAGGCCTCTGGCGTGGATATTAATGGCGTCATTGTTTCTGAGAAAGTTCAAACGACAACGAAGGTGCGAATCCTTGCGGGCCAGTCGCACTCCAGCAAGCAACAGGTGATCAGGATTGACTACGAAGGCGCGCCGCTCAGTGATGAGGAAGTGCAAAGTGCGATTCTCGATCGAGTGGAACAGGCGCTCAAAACTGCAAACGCCTGTGTGATTTCTGATTACAACTATGGGGTCGTTGACGCACGCGCTGCTGATCTGATTCGCAAGAAAGCTAGCGTGCCGGTTCTGGTCGACTCGCGCTTCCGGCTTTCAGAGTTCACCGGTTTTACGGCAGCGACACCGAACCAAGAAGAAGTCGAGAACCTTGTCGGCACAGAAGACTTGGAAATCGCGGCGCAGGAACTAAAGAAGCGTCTCGGACATCACGCGTTACTAGTCACACGCGGTAGCCAGGGCATGACATTACTTGAAGGAGACGCCGCGCCACTTCACATTCGCGCAGTCGGTGCTCAACAAGCAGTCGACGTCACCGGCGCAGGCGATACAGTGATCGCGACCTTTGCACTCGCGCTCGCATCAGGCGCATCGTTCGCCGACGCCGCGCGACTGGCAAACTACGCCGGCGGCCTCGTAGTGATGAAACGCGGCACCGCCACCGTGAGCGCAGCCGAGCTCAAACACGCCGTTTCAACTGATGAAGACAATCCTTAGTCGAGAAGATTTAGCGCACCGCATCGCCACAGCCCGAGAATCCGGCGCGCGTATCGTTCTCGCGAACGGCTGCTTCGATGTGCTTCACGTCGGACACGTACGTTATCTCGCAGGCGCGCGCGAACTCGGCGACATTCTCGTAGTGGGCATCAACTCAGACGAACAGGTCGCGATTCAAAAAGGTCCGGGCCGGCCAGTGCTTCCCGCCACGGAGCGTGCAGAGATTGTTGCCGCACTCGAATCTGTAACCTACGTCACGATCTTCGACGAGCCAACAGTCGAACAACTCCTACTCACGCTCAAGCCAGACGTTCACGCCAAAGGCACCGACTATACGACCGAAAGCGTACCCGAACGTGACGTGGTACGATCCTACGGCGGCCAGGTCGCAATCGTCGGAGATCCGAAAGATCACTCAACCACGGAAATCATTGCAAGAGTCGGAGGTGTGTGACAGTTGATGGATAAGAATTTCTCCCGCAACGGCGCAACGCCGCTACGAGAAAATGGGAAGCATAGTTTTTCCGTCGCGCCGCTGCGCCTTTGCGTGAGCATCTTTCTTTTGCTCTCGCTAACCCTCCCCGCATTCAGCCAACGCGCGCGCTTCGATCCCGACGGCTCCTTCTGGCTTCACGAGAGCACACCACCGCCGACCGATTTCTCGGACCTTGGCGGCATTAATTTGAACGCCAAGCGACTGCGCCGGCTTCCCTCGCCTGGTCTGCAACTAAACAACGGCACCACGTATCGCTTCAAAACCCTCAACGTGAAACGCGACAACTTCACCTTTACAACGATGAGCATTCGCGGAGTCTCTTACAGTTTTGCCGGAAAATTTTTGAAAGGCGGCGTCTACGCTTCCGGAATTTTAGACGACGAGACTCCGGTGCTTGAAGGCACACTCACAAAGTTTCGCGACGGTAAGAAAGTCGCTGAAGCAAATCTGAAGTTTGTTTATTTCGGCGGTACATGAGGATTCTGATCGTAAAGCTCGGCAGTATCGGCGACATAGTTCACACTCTGCCCGCCCTCGCCGCATTGCGCGCCGCGATGCCGCAGGCCGAACTTTCCTGGGTGGTCGAACGGCGATCAGCAGAAATTTTGAGAGACAACCCGCTTCTGGATCGCCTCATCGAAGTCGACACGAAGGCGCTGAGGCGCGGGCTGATGTCTGGGGAGACGCTGCGGGCACCGCGCCAGCAGTTACGTCGGTTACGCGCCTCGGCCTTCGATGTTGCTTTAGACTTCCAGGGACTTCTTAAGTCCGCTTCAATCGCGCGCCTGTCGGGCGCGCGTCGTGTTTTTGGGTACTCTCGCGCCGGATTGCGGGAGCCAGCCAGCGCGCTTCTCCTTTCAAAGACAGTCACCGTCCCAAGACAAACTCACGTCATAAGCAAAGCCCTGTTGCTGCTTCGCGGCGCCTTAGGTGTTCCACTGCCGGAGGAACTGTCCTTTCCAATTAATACAACGGTGACAGACGAGGCTGAGGCTCATGAGGCAGCCGCGACTGCGGACGGCAAATACGCGATTTTGAATCCGGGCGGAGGTTGGCCGACGAAATTATGGAGCGTCGAGCGTTTTGGAAAACTCGCAGACCTGCTCTGGTCCAACTACGGGATCTCGTCTTTAGTTACTCACGGCCCGGGCGAGGAGAACCTTGCCGAAGATGTTTGCCAAGCGTCTGTGTCCGGCAAGGCGCAGCCAGTTAACTTATCGTTGAAGGGTTTCTATTCGCTCGCGCGCAACGCGAAGGTTTATGTCGGCGGCGACACGGGGCCGACGCACATCGCAGTTGCCGCAGGTGCGCCGATCGTCGGCTTGTTTGGTCCGACGGAGTGGTGGCGAAACGGCAGTCCGCGTCCGGACGACATCTGCGTGGAACGAACCGATATCGACTGTCGTGTAGACTGCCACCGCCGTTCATGCTCAAAATGGATCTGCATGGACATCGAAGTCGGTCATGTGATGGAAGCAATAGATCATAGGCTACGACGAACACAAACACTTTAATTCTTCCTTTTGTGTTTTTGTACCTTTTTGTGGCTAAAAGTTTTTATGTCGAGAAGAGGCGGAACATGGATTCAACGTTGGCGGGTGCCGCTCGGATTTTTGTGCGGCGCGGCCTTCATCTTCTTCGCCCGCCCGACTCCACGCGCCTTACTCATCGGTGCGTCGGTATCGTTATTAGGTCTTGCCCTCCGCGCGTGGGCTGCGGGTCATATCAGGAAAAATGCGCAACTCGCGACCTCTGGCCCGTACGCGTTCACACGTAATCCGCTCTATCTCGGCAGTTTTTTTCTCGGCCTTGGCTTCACGATCGCGTCGGGCCGGCTCGTCCTCGGGCTGCTCTTTGCGGCCCTGTTTCTTGGCATCTATTTGCCGGTGATGCGCGTCGAAGCGTCGACTATGGCGGAGCTCTTTGGCAATGAGTACGAGACTTACCGGCGCGCTGTGCCGCTGTTTTTTCCGCGGCTCACACCGTTTCGGCAAGATGAATCCCCCACGACGCGCTTCGATGGTACGCTGTATCTTCGTTACCGGGAGTACCGGGCCGCACTCGGCCTCGTTATCGCCTGGGGAATACTATTAATTAAGACTTACTACTTTTAACAGCTTTGCGATTTTTCAAATACATCGTTTTTGTTTTGCTGCTCGTCGCAGGCCTGTCGTATTCAGTGGCGCAACGACGCTCGACGCACACAACACCACACCGGTTCGAGCTCGGTGAAGAGCTTCATTTCGAAGCGGAATTTTCACGCGCGCTCTTGCGCAATATCGACGTTGCCGATCTGAAATTTCACGCGACGCGCACACCAGTCGATGGTGCGAGTTCGCAGCCTTACGCTCTGACGTTCAAAGCAGACGTTTCCAGCAAAGGATTCTTCGCGCGGTTATTCAATCTGAAATTTCGCGAGCGGGTTGAGTCGACCGTCGAGCCGACCACATTCACGATTCAAAAGACGACGATACTTGACGAGCAGGGCAAACGTGTACGAAATACAGAGACGACGTTCGACGCGTCGAAAGGCCGGATGATCTGGACCTCGCGCGATCCCAATAATCCTGACGCAGAGCCACGCCACGCGACCACCGAGTTCTCAGGACAATTACAGGACGTTCTTTCCGCGATCTATTTCATTCGCACGCAGCCACTACAAGTTGGCAAGATCTTTGAGGTTTATATTGGGGACGGCGGCAAGGTATACACAGTGCCCGTGAAGGTCGTCGAAAAGAAGCGAATGAATACAATTCTTGGTCGCGTCGATGTGTTGAAAGTGAATCCGGAACTCTTTGGTCCAGAGCGGTTGATCGACAATGAGAAGGGCGAGTTCTCGATCTGGATCACAGATGACGTGCGCCACATTCCCGTCGCCAGTCGAGTCAAGACGGATTACGGCACTTTCGATATCAAGCTCAAGCGCATCGTCAATCCCGATCTCGATTCACCACAAAAAGGCACAAAAGCACAAGTTGAATAGTCCGCTGATTATTGGTCATCGTGGCGCGTCTGCCGTTGCGCCGGAGAATACGATGGCGGCGTTTCGTGAGGCGCTGGCGGTTGGAGCGGATGGGATTGAGTTTGACGTTCGTCTCACGCGTGATGGTGTTCCAGTTGTGATCCATGACAGTACGTTGCGTCGAACCGGTCGCTTGCCGCATCGAGTCGCTGATCTAACCTCGGCGGAAATCAGTAAGATTGATGTCGGGAGTTGGTTCGCGGAGACTTTCGCGCATGAGACTGTCCCGAGTCTCACGGAGCTGTTCACACTTTTTCAATCGAACAATTCGACGCTGTATCTCGAGATGAAGTGCGACTCGCCTGCCGAACAGCGTCCACTTGCGGAAGCGTGTGTAAAAGCGATTGATGAGCACTTGTTGAGGGAACGCGTCGTGGTTGAGTGCTTTCAGCTATCTGCCATCAAGATTCTGAAAGAGATCGATCCGGACATCAAAACCGTTGCGCTGTTCGAGCCGTCGTTCACGAATCGTTCCGTGTTATCCGATCAAAGAATCATCAACCGAGCGACTGATGTTGGCGCAGCGGCGCTGGCACTGCATCATCGATTAGCGCGTGAGAGTCTAGTGCAGAAAGCTAAAGCCGCGGGACTTCGTGTCGCTGTTTGGACCGTGGACGACCCGGCGCGGCTCGAGCGAGCGCAGGCGATTGGGATTGATGCGTTGATTACTAACAATCCGGAGACAATGATTTGCGCGCGACGCTAAGGACGTTTCTCACGCGGCGGCGCAGCGGCGCAACGTCTGCGACTTCCTTTGCGCCGTTGCGCCGTTGCGTGAGAAACTTTCTTCATAATTGATGGCCAACCGCTTCTTCGTCTCGCCAGATTTCTCAGTCCAGTACCGCAAAGCAAAACAGCTTGTCTGGCAGAACCAGGCGACCACGGGTTATTCACTGCTCACTACGCTCAGCGGCAAGCTCAATTACACGTTTGATGATCAGCGCTTCACGCTCGAACAATCCGAGTCAGTCGTACTCGAGCCAAATACAATCGTCAACGCCAAGGGCAACAAAGTCGAACTTCTTTTTCTAACGTTCTCAGCATCACTCGTGATTCAGAACGCCACGGCGATGCGATTGATCCCACCAAAATCAATCGTATCGTTTACGCGCGATCACATGCGCGGCGATCGAAAGCTCGATACACTGCTGGAAGAATTTCCTGCTGAGCTCGCAACCGAGAAACCCGGTCGAGAGATCGTCATGCGGGCACTCGTCGAACAGTTGCTCGTCCACATCCTGAGAAACTACTCAACGCCACGCTTATCAGAAGAACTCGAGCTCTCGCGCGTGGGCCTCGTCGATCGACGCATTCGCCGCTCAGTCGAATTGATGCACACACAACTCGATCAGGACCTCACACTCAAAGCACTCGCTGCGGCTTCGTATCTTTCACCATTCCACTTCGCGCGTCTCTTCAAGAAACTCACCGGCTCGTCTCCGCACAACTATCTCGCCGGCATCCGCGCCGCGAGAGCGCAGTTGTTACTCGCCGAAACAGATCTCTCAGTCACTGAGATCGGCACGCGTGTCGGCTATCTGAGTGGAAGTCACTTCACGAAAGCATTCCGCATAGCCACCGGCACCACACCACGCGAATTCCGCAAGAGTCTCGTCTCTGGCGCAAGCCAGCGCCAATAATGCGCAAGATTTGTCGGTTCTAAACGCCGACCGCTCAGTATCATCATTTACAAAATATTTTCAGGAGAGAACCCGAATGCCAGTTGCTAAACAACCCGAGATCGCTCCCGCCGAAGGACGTCTTGGAGTTTTACTCGTCGGTCTGGGCGCAGTCAGTACCACATTCATCGCCGGCGTCGAAGCCATCAAAAAAGGTTTTGCCCAACCTATCGGTAGTCTGACGCAGATGGGAACGATTCGTCTCGGTAAACGCACCGAGAATCGTGTGCCGCTAATCAAAGACTTCGTCCCGTTGGCCCAACTGAAAGACATGGTGTTCGGCGCGTGGGACATCTTTCCGGATTCAGCCTACGACGCAGCTCTCAACGCAGGCGTGCTCGAAAAAGAGCTACTGGGCCAACTCAAAGAGCCATTGCGCAAGATCAAACCGATGAAAGCCGTCTTCGATCAGACGTACGTGAAACGACTCAGCGGCACAAACGTTAAAACCGGCAAGAACAAGTTTGAGCTCGCGCAACAACTCATCGACGAGATCGCCGAGTGGAAACGAAAGAACAAATGCTCGCGCCTCGTGATGATCTGGGCTGCATCGACAGAAATCTTCCTGAAGCCACACGCAGTTCACAAAACGCTCGCCTCGTTTGAGCAGGCGATGCGCGACAACCACAAAGCGATCGCGCCGTCGATGATCTACGCTTATGCGGCACTCAAGTCAGGAATTCCGTTCGCCAACGGCGCCCCGAATCTCACCGTCGATATTCCCGCGATGATGTCACTCGCAGACAAGAACAAGCTCGCGATCTGCGGTAAAGACTTCAAAACCGGACAGACGTTGATGAAGACCATCATCGCGCCGGGATTGAAATCGCGCATGCTTGGTCTGCACGGCTGGTACTCCACCAACATCCTTGGCAATCGCGACGGTGAAGTTCTCGACGATCCCGATTCTTTTAAGACAAAGGAAGAGTCGAAGCTGTCAGTGCTCGAATACATCCTGCAACCCGATGTTTATCCGACCCTCTACAAAGACTTCTCGCACGTCGTGCGCATCAACTACTACCCGCCGCGCGGCGACAACAAAGAAGGTTGGGACAACATCGACATCTTTGGCTGGCTCGGCTACCCGATGCAGATCAAGATCGACTTTCTGTGTCGCGACTCGATCCTCGCGGCGCCGATTGTGCTCGACCTGGCGCTATTTCTCGATCTAGCTCAGCGCGCGGGAATGAAGGGCGTGCAGGAGTGGCTGTCGTTCTATTTCAAATCTCCGCAAACCGCGCCCGGTTTGTATCCCGAACACGACATCTTCATACAGTTGATGAAACTGAAGAACACGCTGCGGCACTTGCGTGGTGAAGATTTGATTACTCACTTAGGTCTGGAATACTACGATTAGTTTGCGTCAATCAGTGTATTCTTGGCTTAAAAGGTGCAATTAATTGTCAGTCAGGCATATTTCTGGTGACATTTTTTGCAGACTTGTATATATAGCAACGGGTCGCCAGCCGTTTCACGTGCTAAAACCCGACCTGGCGAACCTCAGCCTATTCCCCCTGCATCAATTTGATGTGGATCGGTCCTTGCAAGTGAGCCGTTGGGCCAGAGGACTTAGGTCCTGACAATCGCCCTCGGATTGACTGGCGAGGAGAAAGAGCCGATGTTACCTGAGAGAGAAGTGACGACAAAAGACATGAACAACACAGGTACAGTTTTCCTTGATCCTGATCAAAAAAGCCCGCGTGCGCAGGATTTTGAGGAGCGTTTGACGGCGCGAATTGTTGGTCAGGAGCGCGCAGTCAGACGTATGAGTGGCCTGTATCAGATATTTCTTGCAGGCATGAATCCGCCAAACCGTCCTATCGGAACGATGTTGTTTCTGGGTCCGACAGGCTCCGGCAAAACTCGCGTTATTGAAGCGGCCGCCGAAGTGCTTTACGGCGATCCGAACGCAATTGTGAAGATCGACTGCGCGGAGTTTCAACACTCGCACGAAATTGCCAAACTGATCGGCTCGCCTCCGGGATACCTGGGACACCGCGAAACTTCACCGATGCTGACCCAGGAAAATCTCGATCGGATGCATACCGACGATATGAAAGTGTCGCTCGTGCTGTTCGACGAGATCGAGAAGGCTTCCGACAGTTTGTGGCAATTGTTGCTGGGCATTCTCGACAAAGCGACTCTGACATTGGGTGACAATCGTCGCGTCGATTTCTCGAAGGCGATGGTGATCATGACTTCAAACCTCGGCGCCCGCGAGATGTCTGAGTTGATTTCCGGTGGGATCGGTTTCGCGCCCGGCAAGGGTTCGAAGACTCCGAACGACACCGAAGTGGACCAGAAGATTTATCGCACGGCGGTCGAAGCAGCGCGACGCAAGTTCTCGCCGGAGTTCATGAACCGCATCGACAAGGTTGTCGTGTTCCGGTCGTTGAAGGAACATCACCTGCGTCAGATTCTTGATCTCGAGTTGCAGGCAGTTCAGGACCGCATCATGCAGTCGGCGGGAACCAAGTTTGTTTTCCAGTGTTCTGACACAGCGAAAGACATGCTGATGAAGGAAGGCCTGGATTACAAATACGGTGCACGTCACTTGAAGAGAGCGGTCGAGAGATTTCTGGTGTATCCGCTTTCAAACCTCGTGGCCACGGGCCAGATCGGTTTGGGAGATCTCGTGCACGTCGACGTGGATGGCATTCGCAATCGTCTGATCTTCTCGAAGAGCTCGGGCGGTGCGCTAATTCACGAGATGGCAGAGAACACGAACGCGGACGAAGGTTCAAGTGAAACGTTGTCGGGTGGTGTTGGATTGCCGATCCCGGCGGCGTCTAAAGCGGCCAAGAAGGGTCACGGCCGCGGTGAGAAAGTAGAGAATTAATCCGCGTTATCCGCGGCTTAATTTCTTCAGTGCTTCTGTGGCGATTTGAGCAAGGTAAGGATCGGCTGCCATTGACGCAGCCCGCAACGCTGGCTCAGCCGTTCGGTCGCCAATTAGACCAAGCGATCTTGCAGACTCCCGTCGGACATCCGACGGGAGTTTTTCATTGCTTAAAACTGAAATCAGTGCGGCAGTGCCGGCGCGGCTTTTAATGTGACCGAGTGCCGTGGCCACAGCACGAAGCACAAAGACGTTGTCTTCACGCTTTCGTTTCTTGTTCGCCGGCGCCGATAACTCAGGCGCGAGTGTTCCCACGAGGGCGACCACAGCCGCTTCATCGGCGATGTGACCCAGCGCAACTGCAGCCGCAGCTTGTACGCCGTCTTCCTTGTCATTCAATAAAAGATCGCTGAGTGCCGCGGTTGCAGCGCGGCTGCGAGTCAAACCAAGCGCGTAAGCTGCTTCGCGGCGAACAAACTCGTCTTTGTCGTTGAGTAACGGGAGTAGAGACGAAACACTCTCTTCAGCGCCGATTGAAAGAATTGCTTTGGCTGCGGTGGCGCGAACGATTGGCTCCGCATCGGTGAGTGCTGGGAGAGCAGCGCGTGATGCTGCCGCGAGGCGCATTGAGCCGAGTCGCATAATGGCGTCGCGGCGCTCTTCAATGTCGGAAGAGTTAAGACGCTGACGCTGTCTCTCGATTTCGGCTTGAGACGGAGTGAGGTTACGCGTGTCCTGCGCTGAAGCGACAAAAGAGACTAGACACAAAAAGGCACAAAAAGCGCAAATGGAATTAACCTTTGTGCCTTTTGTGCTTTTTCGTAGCATTAAATATAAACGCCACCTCTTGCCGCAGCTCGTCTTTCTGCTTTGCGCCTTACCGCTTCCCATTCAAATGCCTGTTGTGCGCGGCGATTCTCCTGAGCATCGGCAAGGGCCATCACGACTTCATCATCGAGACTGCCAGAGGCTATTTTTGCTCTTCGGTTGGATTCCATCATCGAGATGTAATCCAAAACTTCCCCTACTTCGATCTCACTCAGTGCTTCGAGTTTCGAAGCAAGAAACTGGCGTTCATTCGTGTTGTTGGCCATTTTCGTGCTCCTTTTAGTTTGTATTCGGGGTGGGGACAGCCAATATACACGAATTCAGAGAGGATTAACATGATACACCGGTTTCTTATCCACAGATTACACAGAGATATTAAAAATTCTGTGTAATCTATGGATAAAAACTAATCTATTCGGGAAGCAAGACCGTGCACTGTATCAACGATGAGCACGGCAATCGGCGGGTAGAAAATGAGATCGAGAATCATGCTTGACTGCACAGCCACGACGCGATGCCGGAAGAGCAATGCCATGTCGTTGAAAAAGTCCTGCGTGTGCCAGCCGATGTACAAACCAATCCCAACGCTGAGCACATAACCCACAAGCAAAAACGTATACGCCGAAAAGCGCGTAAACGGCTGTTCGGGTGCTGCATCCTGACTGAAGACCGATCCCTGAATCGGCTTGGGCTTGTACGTGTAGTGCGTGATGTATTCACGTAAGCGGTTCGCGAGATGCCAGACGCCGATCACAAACAGCGTCAACACAATGACACGGCCCATCGTCGAAAACAGGTGCCACAACTGCGGTTTCATCATCGCGAGGAAGAACGTCGACAGGAATAGCGAGACCGTGGTGAACACCGCTCGTTGTCGCTCGCGATTCTCCAGACGATCGCGCTCGAGAACTTCGTCAACTAAACGGTCCCATTTCGCCTGTACCGCAAGGTTCCGGGCGCGCTTCGCGTGTGGATTGTTCGAGTTGAGAATCGAGTAGTTGGCCTTTTTCTGTGAGTTTAGCTGCTCGTCGTAATAATGACGTTCCTGCGGATCGATGAGCGTGTGATACGCCTTCGAGAGGAGTGTGAACTGTTTACCGGCTTCGGAGTTGGGATTTAGATCGGGGTGACTTTTTAGCGCAAGTTTCCGGTAGGCCGATTTGATTTCGACCTGAGACGCATTCGGCTTGACGCCCAAAATTCTGTAGTAGTCGATCACTGTGCTTCTGAACTCCGAAAGCCAGCGATGGATGCCAAGGGCTGCCTGAGGACACCGCGTCACTCGCCCGAAAAGTATACCACCGTGTGCAAGTACTACGGTCGGCAAACGTCTATTGAGATGACGAAATCGGCTTTGGGGGGTGCCAAAGGGGAGTCGGGCAAATACCTCGAGCGGCATTCGAGGGGGCGAGGACGTAACTAAGGCGACTCGCACCCTTTGGCTAGTTGCTCGTTGTCTCTACAACCGCCATGCCATGTCCCCTGTTGTCAAAAACCCAGCAAAATCAACTTGTCGATTTCGTTCGTGACGAAAAGTGTCAACAGTCGAGGACACCAACTGTCTACCACGAAAGACACTCTTCGTTTTTCTCTGCGGCCCTCGGCGTATCTCCGCGTTCTCTGCGTTAAAGTCAATTTCGACGCATAGACAGCAAAGATACGCAGAGGACCGCAGAGAAGAACCTCAATGCCTCTGACTTTCCCGGTCGACGATTCGCAGCAAAGTCCTGACAGCAATGCCCGTCGGACCCTTCGAACGGTAGGGCTTCGCGTCGTCGCCCCATGCCGTCCCAGCGATGTCGAGATGCGCCCAGGCAATTCCATCCGCAAATTCCTTTAGAAACGCGGCGGCGGTTATTGTTCCAGCTTTCCGTCCCCCGACATTCTTGATATCCGCAATGTCCGACTTGATCTGCTTCGAATATTCCTTGTCGAGCGGCAACTGCCAGAACTTCTCACCGACTTCCCTGCCCGCCGAGATAATCTCATCAATCAAGTCCTGGTCGGTCCCGAGCACTGCCGCATTCACGTCGCCGAGCGCAATCGATACCGCACCCGTCAGCGTAGCCATATCGATGACTTTCGTCGCGCCGAGCTTCTTCGCATAAGCAATCGCATCAGCGAGTATCAAACGGCCTTCGGCGTCAGTATTGATGATCTCGATGGTCTTGCCCGTCATCGCCTTCACCACGTCGCCCGGCTTCGTTGCTTTACCAGACGGGAGGTTTTCCGTACACGGCGCCACACCGAGAATCGGAATCGACGGCTTCAACTGCCCGATCGCACGCATCACACCTATAACCGTCGCCCCGCCCGTCATGTCGTACTTCATCAACTCCATATTCTCGCCAGGCTTGAGCGAGATGCCACCGGAATCGAACGTCACACCTTTACCGACGAACGCGAGCAACTCTTTAGTATCGGACGGAGGTGTTGGCGGCGTATATTTCAAGATGATCAGCTTGGCAGGTTGGTCTGAGCCGGCCGTGACACTCAACAATGATCCCATGCCTTCCTGTTCCATGCGCGCTTCGTCGAGCACGTCAATACTCAAACCAAACTCGTTCGCGATCTCGCGCGCGCGTTCGGCCATGTCCGTCGGCGTCATGTAAGCGCCTGGCTCGTTCGCCATGTCGCGAGTGAAGTTCACTGACTCACCAACTATCCGTCCGACATTGACCCCGCGTTGCAGCGCATCTTCTTCCGCACCCTCAACCGCCAACACTAAACGATCGATCGTCTTTTCTTCTTTATCAACAGTTCGATACTTATCCGGATCGAAGAGCGAAATGTAAGCACCCTGGACAGCCGTCGCCGTTGTTTCGAACACATCGCCGGAAGCACGCGGCGCTACCGCAATCGTCTTCGCTTTCTTACTGCGCAAAGTACGAACCGCTGTTCCCGCCATCTGCGAGACTTGTGCATTCTTGTAGTCGCTTGCATCGCCTACACCCACGAGCAGCAAGCGACGTGCTTTCAACCTATCGTTGCCGACCAGATGGAAATAAGCGGTCTCGCCTTCTTTACCGCTGAACTCTTCGGCATCGAGTGCTGACCGCACGAGTCCACCGGAAAGTTCATCGAGCTTCTTCAGGAAACCGTCATCAGGTTTCTCATTTTTGAAAACGGCGACTGCTAAGGCTTGCACATCAAGTCCTTCAATTGGGCCCCGGCTGGCTTCAACTTGCATGGTGAGTAGATTCTCCTGGGTGTTGGGAATTAGTACTAAGAAAATTAATCAACGATTGCGTTCCTTCAACTGGGCACGCGTTTCTCTTTCCACGGTTCGCTTTAAATCGGCCTCTCTCTTGTCATACAACTTCTTACCGCGCGCAATCCCCACCTCGACTTTTATGCGACCGTTTTTTAGGTAGAGCTGCGTGGGGACGAGAGTCATTCCCTGTTTGGCTGTGGCTTCGTCCAGTCGGGATATTTCGCGTTTATGAAGCAGCAGCTTGCGAGTTCGCAGTGGATCGTGGTTCTCGCGGTTGCCATGAGAATACGGCGAAATGTGTGCATTGAACAACCACGCCTCGCCTTCGCGCACTGAAATATACGCTTCTTTCAGTTGCACACGGCCATCCATAGCACTCTTGACCTCAGTGCCCGTCAATACGAGTCCCGCTTCGTATCTATCCGAAATATGGTAATTGTGAAAGGCCGCACGATTAGCCGCCAACACTTTTTCTTCTTTTGCCATGCGGGCTAAGAGCTACTGTCCCACGTTCTTCAAGTCGAGTACGTCGTGACGCGTGATGATGCCGACGATGCGGCCGTATTCTTCGACCAGCACCGCTGCGCTTGTCTGTAATCGTCGTGCCACTTCAGAAGAGCTTGCGTCGACATCAACCGTCGGGAAACTCGCTTCCATCACTTCACTCACAGGCGAATTCAGCAGCTCCCGGTTACGGACCACTTTTGCTAACACCCGATTCTCGCGTAACGATCCAATCGCACGTCCTTCTTCCAAAACAGGCATCTGCGTGAGACCGAGATCGTCCATCTGCTCGAGAGCTTCGGCTACGGTGTTCGCCGGCGTCACCGATACCAACATCTTCGGAGCCTGCGGTTTCTTCGTCCCACTGATTAGACCAGCCGTAATCTTTTGCGGTTCCAGCAGACGCTTCTCTTTGAGCCACTCGTCCGAATGATGCTTCGAAAGGTAGTGCTCGCCGGTATCGCAGACTATGAAAACAACGATCGCATTCTCATCAAGATTGCTCGCCACACGTAAAGCCGCGGCGAGATTCGTTCCAGTGGAGCCGCCACAAAAAATCCCTTCCATGCGACCAAGCAAGCGCGACATCTCAAATGATTCACGATCCGTGACGTTAATTACCTCGTCGACGTACTTGATGTGAACGTTTGCAGGAACGATCTCCTGCCCGATTCCCTCGACGAGGTACGGCGTCGTCTCAATGATCTTTCCGGTCTCTTTGTAAGTCTTGAAAATCGAGCCGTATGGATCAGCGCCGATAATCCTGATGTTCGGGTCTTTCTCTTTCAGAAAGCGACCGGTGCCGGAAATCGTGCCGCCGGTTCCGAGTCCGGCCACGAAGTGCGTGATCTTGCCTTCAGTCTGTCGCCAAAGCTCCGGGCCAGTGGTTCGATAATGTGCCTCGGGATTGGCGGGATTCGAATACTGATCGGGATAGAACGAGTTTGGCGTCTCGGATGCGATGCGTTGGGCTGTGGAAACGTAGTGATCGGGCGTGCCGGGTTTGGCGGAAACTGGCGTGATGACGACATCTGCGCCGAGCGCTTTTAAGTAGCGCGACTTCTCGACCGAAGCCTTGTCAGTCATCACAAAAATGCATTTGTAACCTTTGACTGCCGCGGCGAGCGCCAAACCGATACCCGTGTTTCCCGATGTTGCCTCGATGACCGTCCCGCCGGGTTTCAGAATCCCTTCACGTTCAGCGGCTTCAATCATGGCGACGCCGATCCGGTCTTTAACTGAATATCCCGGATTCAGGTTCTCCATCTTGGCATAAACCTGGGCTTTTACGTTTCGCGCGAGCTGGTTGAGCTTCACGAGAGGCGTATTTCCGATCAAGCCGAGAATGTTTTCCTGGAATTCCATTAGAGTCTCCGACAAGCTTGATAAGTGCGGACCTATCTATATAACAGAAGCCACAATGAGGAACAAAAGCACAGAACAAATTTAGCCGCAGATTATGCGGATTAACGTAGATTGTTTTCTGATCTGCGTTAATCCGCGTAATCCGCGGCTAAATTTGTTCTTTAAACTGTTAGGACCCGGACGCGCTCTCCCCTTCGCATCCGGGCCCTGACAAGGCCACTCATCTTGCAATGCGTGACCGAACTGTTAACCGGCAGGCTTAGTAGCGTCTGCGGTTGTGTTTATCTCGAATCCCGTAGGTGTAAACCGCCGCTCCACCTCCACCGATGATCGCGCCAAGGATTGCGCCTTTCTTGCCGCCCATCGCACCGCCGAGTAGCGCGCCCGCGCCTGCTCCGATACCAGTGGTGAGCTTGTCGCGATGCTCATCCCAGAAAGACCTGTCTTGATCCCAGCGATTCCAGCGACGTCCGTTGTAATAAACTCTATCTTGATACCGCCAGTCGCGCGTGCGTTGCTCGTAACGTCTTGAGCTGTCGAACCTGCGATATCGTGTTTGCGCCGCGACGGGAAGCGATGAGAACGTCAAAACGATCAAACAAAAAATTGCGACTAACCCCTTTTTCATTTCCCGACTGACCCCTTTTTCAATTACTCCGTTTCGTTCGCTTCCCTTTTGGCAAGGTCCGTGCCAACAAGCTATTGCTTGAATAACGCCGGTTTTTTGCAGCTTTCTCGACAGTCGGGATAAATTGCTCCGTCAGACGTTAACCATTCCGTGCGGAGAGGGTGAGGTGAGTTACCTTTTGGGGTAATCTAGCTGCTAAGTTCATAATGAAGATACTTGTCCTGGACAATCGACAGATCAGAGAGCTGCTGCCGATGTCAGAATGCATCGAGCTGATGGCTGACGCGCTTGCGGCGCTGGCGCGTGGAGAGGTGTATCAACCGTTACGCACGATAGTTCGTCCACCTGAAGCACGTGGACTGCTCGGCTTGATGCCGGCGTATCGCAGCGGTGAGCAGGGCGCGTTCGGACTGAAAGCGATCTGTGTCTTTCCTGAAAATCCGGCAAAAGGTAAAGACGCACATCAGGGCGCGGTGATGTTGTTCAGCCGTGAGACGGGTGAGTTGCTTGCGCTCATGAATGCTTCGGAGATCACGGCGATCCGAACGGCGGCTGTTTCCGCTGTTGCAACACGTCTGCTTGCGCGTGAAGACGCGCTGGAATTGGGAATCATCGGCGCTGGCGTTCAGGCGCGCACACATCTAGAAGCGCTCGCCGCTGTGCGAGCAATCAAACGTGCACGCGTGGCTGCGCGTAACATCGAACATGCGCGGCGACTCGTGCAAGAGATGCAGCCGAAGGTGGCATTTCCGATCGATGCGGTGGGAACGAATGAGGAAGCAGTGCGTGGCGCGGACGTGATCGTGACCGCGACATCATCACTCGAACCGGTAATTAATAGAGACTGGATCTCGCCCGGCGCGCACATAAACGCAATCGGGACGCATTCACCTAACTCACGCGAGATCGACAGCGCCACCATGGCGGCGGCGCGCATCTTCACTGATCGCCGCGAATCCGCATTAAACGAAGCAGGTGATTACTTGCTCGCCGCGAAGGAAGAATTAATCACTCCTGAAAGCATTTTGAGCGAGATCGGCGAGCTATTGATCGGAACAAAAACCGGTCGCACTTCTTCCAGCGAGATCACACTCTTCAAATCGCTCGGTCTAGCAATCGAAGACGTCGTCAGTGCCGATTACCTGTACCACAAAGCTCAAGAGCAAAACGCCGGAACCTGGATCGATTTTTAAAATCCGCGTCATCCGCGTTAAATAAGTCGATCGCCTGTGACCGTGACCGAATCCTGTCGATAATGAGAACCGCGACTCTGACGGTTGTGCTGCGCCGCCTGCGCCACAATGAGCGCTACTTCAACCGCATTGCGCAACCCAATCAACCCGTCCGAAAGCTTCGTCGTACGGTAAAACGTCTCGATCTCATTCCACAAGTGGCGCAGCTCACGTATCGCCCGCGACAAACGCTCAGCGCTACGCACGAGCCCGACGTAGTGCCACATGATGTTCTGAATCGTCTGCATGTCGCCCTGGATCAACGCTGGATCCGGATCGGCACTCAACCCACTCTCATCCCACGGCGGAATGTCTTCGAACCGCGGCAGGTGACCATTCCCTTCACTTAACGCCCTCTCGACCTCGATCGCCGCGCGATTTCCCCAGACGAGCCCTTCGAGAAGCGACGTCGACGCAAGCCGATTCGCACCGTGCACACCTGTACAACTAATCTCACCAACCGCATACAAGTTTCGAATCGTCGAACGCGCCCACTCATCCACCAGCACGCCACCACAAAAATAATGCGCCGCCGGCACAACCGGCACCGGCTCGCGCGAGATGTCGAGACCCACCTTCAAACACTGGTCATATATAAAAGGAAAGCGCTCGCGAATCTTCTCCGCGGGCATGTGTGACGCGATATCGAGCAACACGTATGAATAGGCATGCGCTTCCATCTCGTGATGAATTGCGCGCGCAACCACATCACGCGGCGCGAGATCCTTCCACTCGGGCGAATAGCGCTCCATGAAAGGACGCAGCTCGGGCGTCAACAACACACCACCTTCACCACGAACAGCTTCGCTGATCAGCAAGCCTTCAGCGCCCGGCGCAGCGAGTGCGGTCGGATGAAACTGAACATACTCGGCATTCGCGATCCGTGCTCCAGCACGATGGGCCATCGCCAATCCATCACCACGCGCTCCGATGGGATTCGTCGTGTTTCGATAGATTCTTCCCAATCCGCCAGTCGCAAGGACTGTCGCGCTTGCGAGATAACGATGAACAGTCTTTTCCGTGCGATCGAAGACGTAGCAACCATGACACGAGATTTCGCCATAGTTATCCAAAGGATTCCGCGAATGGTGCGGAAACGTGATCAGATCGACGGCCGTCGCGTCTGATTTGATCTTGATGTTTGGAAACGTCTTGAGCGCGGCGACCAGGCCGTTCATGATCGCGCGGCCAGTCGCATCTCCGACGTGAAGAATTCTGCGACGTGAGTGTGCTGCTTCTTGTCCCCAAGTGGGATCGAAAACGACATGGGCCGTACGCTCGAGAACTTCGTTCAGGAGTTGCGGGCCTTCATCGGCGAGGATCCGCGCGGCCTTGGGTGAGGTTACGCCAGCCCCCGCAGCAACGATGTCCTGGAATAGAAGGTCGGCCGTGTCGTCAGGTCCGCGGCCGATAATGCCGCCTTGCGCATAGCGAGTGTTTGATTCGTGCGCGTCGGACGCACGCGTGATGATGGTGATTTGTCGATCGGGATTTCGAGCGAGACGTAGAGCAGCAGTCGCACCGGCAATTCCACAACCGATGATCAGGACTTCAGCATTTGCCATCCGCGTTTATCCGCGTAAATACGCGGCCTAGTCTTCTTTTCCGATTTCGAGCATCCGCTGAACGGAGCGAAGCGCCCGGATACGAACATCCTCGTCAATCACGATCTCAAACTGCTCTTTTTGCAACGACTCGAGGGTGTCTTCAAGCGTGATCTGGTTCATGTGCGGACAACGTACGCTGCACAGCCGCAACATGTCTTTATCAGGATTCGCAGCCGCGATATTGTCGCCCATCGAGCACTCCGTCAGCAGCAAATACCGCGGCGCATTCGTTTGCTCGACGTAACGAATCATCGCCGTCGTGCTTCCGGAATAATCTGAAGCAGCAACAACATCCGGACTGCACTCCGGATGGGCCAGGATCACCACATCGGGAAACTGCTTCCGCACGTTCTGAATATCTTCAACACTAAACTTCTCGTGTACTTCGCAGCGGCCGGGCCATCCGATCATCTCGTATTCCAGCTCGTTCGGAAAACGCATGCGCGGCTCGCGCGTCGGGAAGATGATCTGCTTGCCGGTTTCACGCGCAACGTTGCCTGCAAGATACTCGTCGGGAATGAAGATCACCTTATCAGTCTTCAAAGACTTAACCACGGCAACTGCATTTGACGACGTGCAGCAAATGTCAGACTCTGCCTTCACATCAGCGTACGTGTTGATATAAGTCACGACCGGAACGCCCGGAAAGCGGCGTTTCAACTCGCGCACGTCTTCCGCAGTGATGCTGGCCGCAAGCGAACAACCCGCTTTCTCAGAAGGTATGAGCACCTTCTTCGTCGGATTCAAAATCTTCGCTGTCTCGGCCATGAACTTCACACCGCAAAACACGATGATGTCTTTGTCGGTCTCTGCAGCTTTGCGACTGAGTTCGAGCGAGTCGCCGACGAAATCGGGAATCGAATGGAAAAGCGCCGGCTCCATGTAATTGTGACCGAGTATGACGGCGTTCTTCTCAACTTTGAGTCGATTGATCTCCGCCGCGAGCTCGGCTTTGAGACGGAGCTCGAAGTCGGGCACCGTGTCGGACAACAGCCGGCTCAGCTTCTCGTAGATCGCATCAGTTGTCGTGTCAGTAGTAATCATCTTTTCAACCAACGAATTCAAGACTCACATCAAAGACCACCGGAGAATGCGTCAAAGCGCCGACTGAAATGTAATCGACACCAGTCTTCGCCACTTCGAGCACATTATCGAGCGTAACGTTGCCAGACGCTTCGAGTTTGGCCCTGCCGCCGCAGATCGCGACAGCCTCGCGCATCGTGTCAGGCGACATATTGTCAAGCAGTATGCGCTCAACTCCGAGCGAGAGAGCTTCGCGCACGTCGTCGAGCGTGCGTGTTTCGACTTCGATCTCGAGCGTCGTTCCAGACGCGCGCACACGTTCGACTGCTTGCGTGATCGAGCCGGCAAAGTCAATGTGGTTGTCTTTTATTAAGACCATGTCGAACAGGCCCGTGCGGTGGTTCTCCCCACCACCGAGACGGACCGCTAGCTTGTCTGTCATACGCAGACCTGGCGCTGTTTTGCGTGTATCGAGAATAGTTGCGTGTGTGCCTGCGACAGCATCAACGAACTTTCGCGTGAGAGTGGCGATGCCCGACATGCGGCCGAGGAAATTCAACGCCGTGCGCTCGCCGGTGAGGAGTGCGCGTGCTGGTCCTTCGACTTCTGCAAGCACGTCACGTCGTGTGACTCTTGAGCCGTCTTTGGTTTTTGCGAGGAACGTTATGTCTGGATTAAGAGTGAGAAAGACTTCCTTTGCGATGTCCAGTCCGGCGCCAATTCCGTCTTGTTTGGCGACGATTAGTCCGCGCAGGGTGGCAGCTACAGGCACAATCGTGTCTGTCGTGACATCGCCGGCGCCGATGTCTTCCTCTAACGCAGTCTTAATGTATTGGGCGGTCGTGGTCAAAACTGTACATTCTCACGCAAAGACGCAAAGGACGCAAAGGCGCAAAGACGGGTCAAAATTCTTTGGGCGCGTCCGTGTCTTTGACCCGCCTTTGCGCCTTTGCGTCCTTTGCATCTTTGCGTGAAACCCTATTTGAGCGTCACCAGAATATCTCTCCCCTCCTGCGCCTCATTCCCGGAGAAATCGGCCGCGATGATTCGCAGCACGTAATCGCCTTTCGGTAACTGCGTCGTGTCCCAAACACCACGCGCCACCTGGCCATCTCGGACGGTGTTAGTCACCTCGTAAAGAAACCTCGTCGACTTACTGCCATAAACCGTGATTCCGCTCTCGTCCGCATACGCAACCTTCGTCGCTTCTCGATCAGGTGGCAGTCGATTGAAAAGAATATTAATGTGCGGCTGTTCAAATGGTGTTCCATCAGCTTTGAGCACCTGGTAACCGAGCTTGTACAAGCCTAGCCGCCGCCGATCCGGATTAAGATTGGTTCGATCAAACGCGTCCACGACGATCCGCACTGGGCCACTCACCACTAGCCGCTCGTCGTGCTTCTCCTTCAAGCGCACACCGCTCGCGTCAAACAGTTGAATACCATCCTTCTCGATCGTCGGTGCAATGTCATCTTTAAAACCAACCGGAGCAAGCGAAAGCGGATTGATCTCACCACCCGGTGGACCAACGTTCATGTGCACGTGATACATCTTGTTAATCGTGCCGACAGCATCGCCAGGCCGAAAACGCGTGCCACGTCTGACTCGCACTCGCTGGAGCTTCCCTTCACTGTTGTTCACCGGAATAAAGCGCGGATCGTCAAACATCTTCCCGTCTTTATCGCGTCCGACGTGCAGGTGAATGTACGACACCACGCCAACACGAAAGCCCTCGTTGAGCGAATCAAAACCCCAATTCGCTTGCGGACTGACAACTTTCTCCGAACGCACGACACGAACAGTTTCGCCGTAAGCACCGAAGACATCGAGCCCGCTGTGAAGATGGTGACGACTATCATCGGAATCGAAACTGCCGCGCACTTCACCCATCGTGGCCACGACTTCGTGTGGACTCTGTTGCGGATCGACGGGCCAGATCAACGACTGCTGACGAAGAGTCTCGTTTGTGAGTTTCGGCAGTGGATCAGTTGCGGTGCTCGAAACCGTGGTCTGGTCCAGCTTTCGAACCAGATAGTCGCCGCTGTCGGCGACGAAAAGCTCGGTCGGTTTGTTTATGCGTGGCCCAATCGCGATCCCGGTCGGTTGATTGAACTCCGCCGCAATAACACGTGCCGTCCCGTCTGGCGCGACTTGTACGACTCGCGATTGATCCAGCTCAGTGACATAAAGAAAGTGATCGTGAGAAAACGCCAGGCCGATAGGTCTCGAGAGCTCCTCACCTGAGATCGGCAGCGTAGTCACGTTGCCTTCCGCGCTGACCTTGCGAAGACGTCGATTACCGGTATCAGCGACGACGAGACTCTTGTCTTCGACTACGATGATTCCCGATGGAGTATCGAAGAGCGCCACTTTCTGCTCACCATCCCGATATCCCGGCGCGCCGCCACCCGCGATCGTCGTCACTTCTCCCTCAGTCGTGATCATGCGGATCACGTCGTTGTACGTGTCGGCGACGTAGATGTCACCACCTGCACTAACAGCCAAACCAACGGGCGCATTGAACTGCGCCTGCGCCGCTGGCCCATCGACGTAACCCGCGGTTCCGTCACCTGCAACCGTCGAAACCTTTCCATCTGGAGTGATCTTGCGGATGCGATTGTTTCCCGTATCGGCAACGTAGAGATTGCCGTCCGGTCCAAGCGCGAGCGCGGAAGGCGTGTTAAAAGACGCTGCTGCTCCGGCGCCGTCAGCAAATCCTTCTCCTCCGCCGGCGAGCGTCGTGACGCTTCCGTCAGGCGAAAGCTTGCGAATCCGATTACTCTCCCCCGCGTCGGCGACGTAGATCGTTCCGTCAGCAGCGACAGCAACGCCAAACGGATCCGAGAGAACGAGTGGAGATCCGTCACCGGCTATGGTTGTGACGTTGGCCTTCCAGCCGAGCGGCGTCGGCACCGGCTTGTTTTTATAACGGTAGACAAGAAAAGCAGTGGCGCTGCCGAGAACGACGAGCACGATGACGGCGAGAATGATTTTGCGCATTTAATCGAGAAAGGTTTCCGGCTGCGCGAGCAGCTCTTCGATACGCGCAATGAAACGACCGACGTGCAGGCCGTCCATCAGTGAATGGTGTACTTCGACAGAGAATGGCAGGAGCGTGCGATCGCCATTTTTGATGAACTTGCCGAAAGAGATCTTCGGGACTGAATCCTCGCGTCCCCAGCGGCGTGCGTGCGAGAAACTCGTAAACGCGATCCATGGAAGCGTGGTGCAGTGAATGCGCGCGTCGTCTTCGTGTTTTGGCCGGAACGCCCAGTCGCCATCTTTAATTTCCTCGACTGCCTTCGTGGCGCCTTCCATAAACTTCGAGAAGCTCACAGCGTGGTCGAAGTAGACGAGCGTGAATGTTTCGTTGGGAAGAATGATCGTGGTGCCGCCGTTGATGACGTCATGGACCAGCACCTTGCCCTGTCGCAACCGGTAACGAAACGGCTCGATCTCGTTTGCAACGCGTAGCGCGAGGTAATGGTAAGTCAACCAAGTGCTCGTGCCCGGGCGTTTCTTCAGCTCTCTGAGCAGGTTGGTTACGTCAAGCTGCGTGCAGACGTTGAAGTAAGGTTTGTCGAAGGGAAGATAAAACTCGAAGACGGCGCGGCGCGACCAGGTCTCTAAATCAATGTAATGCGGCATGCGTAGGGATTGTACCCTATGTGCCAAATGTAAATGAGAAAGGAGAGTGCAGCCTGTCCCCCGAC
>Ga0208338_1000047_pt1 | contig 57461 bp, 53 predicted proteins | sample ForSoiNitrogNN91_FD_187858 | JGI IMG/M metagenome (GOLD analysis project Ga0208338, IMG submission 187858) | Forest soil microbial communities from Browns Valley, California, USA, that are Nitrogen fertilized - NN91 (SPAdes) | ecosystem: Environmental > Terrestrial > Soil > Temperate forest ...
TTGTTGTCGTAAACGGCATCGATGATCTTCCCGTCGACCATGCGGCCAGTCTTCGAGAGACGCGCAATTCGTGAGGCTTCATCTTCGGTGCGTTTGCGGAAACGGTCGAGAAACGACATGCAGTCGCTTATGGTTTCAAGACTCCCGAGACAGAACGTCCGACCCCGCCATTGGCGATCTCGGATTGCTTCATGATCATTCCGTCCTGGATGACCCAGTCGTCTTCAGTTCCGTAGAGCTTGTCCTCGCCCGGAAGTACGAGCTTGTAATTTGTGAACGTCAGACCGCCCGCAGGAAGATCGTCAACGTCCGGTGAAAACGACGCTTTGCGAATGACTGTGCCATGCCGCATCCGCGACTTCTCAGTTCCGTTGGCCGCCATATCAGCGCCGCTCGGGTGGTACATGTTCGGATCTAAATTCAGGAGTGCGGCGGCCAGTGTGCCGTCCGGATCAGGAACGCTATCCAGGAGCGTTCTCGCATCAGCCGGATAGGTTTTGTAATTGATTTGGTATTGAGTCATTGCCAGCCCAATCGCGTAGTACTGTGCACGAACGGCGGCTTCTTTTGAGAGCCGGCGTTGTTGCATTCGTGCAGGGACTGTAATACCAATCAGCAGCGCGATCAGGAGTGTGACGACAGACGATGCGAGCAGACCTCGCCGCGCGTATTTGACACCACAGAATCGCTTCGGTTGGAGCAATATGGACCGGTAGAGCTTGCGTCCGATCCAGAGGACCGCGAACAGGACCGGGATTGAGATCCACTTCAAACGCCACGCGGCAGTCTCACCTGCGGCCACCCAGTTCCAGAATCCCCAACCAGTTGAGCGTTGGAAAAAGGCGATGAGCGTTTGTGCAATAAAGACCAGGACCACCAACGAACCGCTGACTGCCAGTAGTAAAGCGCGGCCATAGGAGGGGAGTTCCTGGGCTGGTTTCGGGAGCGGCTCACCAACGGCGCGAGCGCCACACTGTTTACAACCACTGCTCAAGGCGCCGTGGAATTTGAAACCGCAGCACGGACAAGTAGTCAAGCGTTTACCTCAAAGAAGAAATAGGACCAATAGGACCTATGAAATCGCAACCTCCGCACGTTTAGGCCGATCATACGAAGCTTCGGCGTCAACGTTCGGTGTTTTTGCTTCTGCCTTGGTCAGCTCGCGCCACGTGTGATACATGCGGTGGGCGAAGGTCCAGTAAGATCCGACCGCGAGCACCCATAAAACGGCCGGCATCCGATTGGCAAAGAAGTTCGACGAACCTGGATGAGTACTGAGCGCCCCGATAATAAAGAGTACAACGCGTTCTGGGCGCCGCAGAAACCCCACATCACACTTGGGAATCAGGCTCTCGGCCCGTGCGCTGGCGTAGCTTACCATAACCGAGCCCATTAGTCCGGCTCCCGCAAGAAAAACGTTAAGAGTTGAATGGGCCTCGGTGTCGCGGGCATAAAAGACCATCAGGCCCACAAAGACCACCATGTCTGACAGGCGGTCCAATGAGGAGTCGAGAAAGCCTCCAAATCTCGTGACCCGGCCCGACAAACGGGCCACCTGCCCGTCGAGCATGTCAAAAAGATTGGCGACGACGAGGGCGATGCCGGCAGCGAAGAACCAGCCCAACCCAAAAAGAAGACCGCAACCGACGTTCAAAGCCACGCCGATGACGGTCAGAATATTGGGATTGATATGACCAAGAGCCAGCCAGCGAACAATGGCATCAATGATTCGCTGCGCTGCACGTCCGATACTTGCCCCGAACATGTTTTAGGTTCGTTTCTCCTCGCCGGGTTTTATCAACCACAGATTACACAGATGTCTGCGTAATCTGTGGACAAAACTTAATGTTCAGCTTCCAGATCGTCGTGTAGCGTACGCAACTGCCTGATCTCGAAGGAGCGGGCGCCTGCTGGCGTACGGACGGTCACCTCGTCCCCTTCCTGCTTCCCCATCAAACTCCGCCCCACGGGCGAAGTAGTAGAAATCAGCCCCTGGGCCGGATCGCTCTCTTCCGGTGTCACCAGTCGATAGGTCACTTCTTCGTCTTTTTCACCGTCGAACAACAGGAGCGTCGAGCCGTACGAAGCCTTGTCGCGGGGCACTTTGTTCGGATCGATCGAGGCAATCTCGCTGATCCGCTGTCGCAGCTCCACGATGCGCGCTTTCACGACGTTCTGGCGGTCGAGCGCCGCGCGGTATTCGGAGTTCTCACGCAAGTCGCCAAACTCGAGCGCCCGTTTGATCTCTTTGGGCAAGTGAATGCGCAGCTCGGCTTCCAGCTCGTCGAGCTCGCCCTGAAGTTTCTCTTTAATTACTTGAGACATAACTATTGTTGTCTATGATAACTGGCCTCGTCAGGAGCGCCAAAGGAAATACCTGTATCACGAGCCGTGCGGACTAACTGTCCGTTAGCGGGCACAGTCTTAATTCCCTTGATCGCTTCTGTCAATGGAACCGTAACCACGTCCCCGGCCTGCAATGCAACCATTACGCCACTCTTACTCTCGGCCAGCGTCCGGACCGCACACGAGCCGAAGTTCGTCGCCAGCATCCGGTCGAAAGCGTTGGGCCGTCCGCCTCGCTGCAGGTGTCCGAGCACGACAAAACGGGTTTCGCGGCCGGTTAATTCTTCCAGATCGTGTTGCAGGTGCTGGCCTATGCCACCTAAGCGAGGCGCACGATTACCATCACCCTTGTCTTGATAAACCAAGTCATGGCCGATCTCCATAGCGCCTTCTGCGACGACGATGATACTAAAATTGGACCCACTCAGATCGCGTTGTCGAATCTTATCCGCGACTGCTTCTATTGAAAAAGGAATCTCCGGAATCAGTATCACGTCAGCCCCGCCCGCGATACCGGAATGAAGCGCGATCCAACCCGTGTGACGGCCCATCACTTCAAGGATCATTACGCGATCGTGTGACTCGGCAGTGGTGTGCAGGCGATCGAGCGCTTCTGTCGCGATGTCGAGCGCGGTAACGAAGCCGAACGTCAATTCAGTGCAGGCGAGATCGTTGTCGATCGTCTTGGGCACACCGCACACCGGAACGCCGCGCTTATCAAACTCATTTGCGATCGTGAGTGTGCCCTCACCGCCCAGGACCACGAGCGCGTCGATCCCCACGATCTTCATGTTTGAGATCGCTTCCTGATAGACGCTCTCCGCATCGCGCTCTGAATCGCCACAAGCTGTCTCGACAAATCGCCCCTTGTTGCGCGTGCCGAGAATCGTACCGCCGCGCGGCAGTAGACCACGCACGTCGCCTGATGAAAGCATGCGCGTGCGCGTCTCGCCGAGCAGGCCTTCGAAGCCGTCTTCGATTCCGATCACACGCATGCCGTACTCGCATGTGGCGGTTTTTACCACAGCGCGAATCACGGCGTTAAGGCCTGGAGCATCACCACCGCCAGTCAGGATTCCGATCGTTCCAAACATTGACGCCAAGTCTATCATTGTCGCTTACGAATTGCAGATTGGGAGTTGGCAATCCGCGACGACTGGCGTAGCATAACAGCGAATGGAAATCGATGACGACGCAAAAGAGATAGTTCGCGAAATCGGCACCGCCATCAATGAATCGGTAGAGAATTCGACGAAGGTCGCCGAAGCGATTGAGCGTCTGCGTGAAGCGGGTTATGAGATGGAATTGACGCTCCGGCTCGAGATCGGGCTGCGACCTCACGCGGGCGACGATGAGAGCGCCGCAGAAACCGCGAACCTCGATCTTACTGAAGAAGATTTGCAGGTTTTGCAGCGAATGAAGATCCGGATCGACCCGGAAGGAAATTAAGCCACGGATAAAGAACAAGTCAGAGAAAAGAACAGTCAGAGAAAAGAATAAGTTCAGAGAAAAGAACAAGTCAGGAAAAGAACAAGTCAGGAAGAGGGGCTTGCCCCCGCTCGTCGAATCCAAGCAACGGCGGGGGCAAGCCCCTCTTCCTGACTTGTTCTTTTTCTTTATTCTGCGGCTTAAAGTTTTACTCGGGGACTTCGTCGCTCCCGGTTAGCGTTTGTTGTCGTAGCGCTGCGGCGCCAAGCAGACCGCCCATTCCCATCGATTCCACTGCGCTGCTCGGGACGAGCATCAAAGCGCCCTTCTCCTTCAAGCCTTCATACAACATGTTCATCGCTCTCAGGTGCAGGGCTGTCGGGTTGTCTCGATAAGACCGGGCCGCAGTCTCGAACGAGTGTGCGATCTCGACTTCAGCCTGGCCAAGAATGATGCGCGCCTGTTTCTCACGCGCTGCCTGTGCTTCGCGCGACATCGCATCCTGTAGTGCGGCCGGAATGATCACGTCGCGCATCTCGACCGATTGCACGGTCACGCCCCACGGGTTCGAGCGCTCGTCGATCAGTTTCTGCAACTCTTCTTCAATGCGCTCGCGACCGCGCAACAGATCAGTCAGCGATGTTCTGCCGATGATGTCGCGTAGCGCGGTCTGTGCGGCCCAGCTCACCGCTTGGGGATAGTTCTGAACTTCAAGTGCTGCTTTCTCCGGATCGTAGACCATCCAGAAGAGCACTGCGTCGACATTGACCGGCACCGTGTCAGACGTAAGCGTCTCTTCCGCTGCGAAACTCGTCGTGATTACGCGCTGGTCCACCCACGTTGAGATTGAATCAACGAAGGGAATGATCCAGAACAGGCCTGGACCACGCAAACCGACGTATTTTCCGAGACGCAACACAACGGCGCGCTCCCACTGCCGCGCGACCTTCGGCGCCTGAAAAAGCAGTGCCCCCAGAACCAATCCAACGATCACACCCGCGGGATTGAATGTTAACCAGGTGGCGAGGACTCCAAGTAAAAGCGGTATGAAAAAAATTACCGCTGACACGACGTTGACGCGGGGGATTTCGGTGGCGGGCACGCCACCCCTGGTTCGAATCAGACTCTCAGACATCTTAGTTAGGCTCCTTTTTGCGCCGGCTCTGAAGTTGATCCAGCAAGTCGTCGACGGAGAACCCCATCGCATTCGCTTCTTCCAGAAAGCGATCGACAAGCTCCTGCAAGTGCTTTTCGTGTTCTTCGTGATGATTGCCGTCGAGATGGCGGGCGCTGACAAACGTTCCCACGCCTCTTCGTGTTTCGAGGGTTCCCGAGCGTTCCAGCTCGGCATAAACTTTTGCCACCGTATTGGCATTGACGCGCAGCTCGACTGCTAACTGGCGCACGGTGGGCAACTGTTCCCCGACCCGTAACCGTCCCGTCGCAATCGCGAACTGAATCGCTCGCGTTAACTGCGCGTAGAGCGGCATTGGGTGCGAAGGGCTCAATGAGAAGATCTGGCTCATCTCGGATTGTACTACGAGGCTAGTACAAGTAGGGTTTCACAGATTTCTTAATGAAATAAGGCCAGTTGAAAGAGAACAAGTCAGGAAGAGGGGCTTGCCCCCGCTGCAGCTTGGATTCGACGAGCAGGGGCAAGCCCCTCTTCCTGACTGGTTCTCTTTTAAGGTGTTACATTTGGCTTGAATAGCGCCGTGTGCTATCTTGTCTGGCTCTTAATCCTACCAGTTTATCCGGAGTTCAGAGACAGTATGTCTACGCCTAATGGAAACCTCAGCGCCGACGGGAGTCACGTCGGTAGAGTCGTTCAGATCATCGGCCCTGTGCTCGACGTCGAGTTTCAGGGAGGCTACTTGCCGCCGATTTACCAGGCGCTGCGAGTCGTCTCGGATGGATTTGACGTACCTACCCCAATCGACGTGATCGCGGAAGTGCAGCAGCACCTCGGCGAAGGCCGCGTGCGAACCGTTTCGATGACTCCGACCGACGGCATGGTCCGCGGCATGCAGGCCATCGACACCGGCGGCCCGATCACGATGCCTGTCGGCGAGGGAACGCTCGGCCGCGTGCTCAACGTTATCGGCGAGCCGGTCGACACACTCGGCCCGGTGAAACACGAAAAGCGTTACCCGATTCACCGTCATGCGCCATCGTTTGAAGAGCAGTCGACCGAGTTGCAGATGTTCGAGACCGGCATCAAGGTCATCGATCTGATTCAGCCGTTTCTGCGCGGCGGCAAGATCGGACTGTTCGGCGGCGCGGGCGTGGGCAAGACCGTTATCGTGATGGAGTTGATCAACAACATCGCGAAAGCGCGCTCGGGCTTTTCGGTGTTCGCAGGCGTCGGCGAGCGCACGCGCGAGGGCAACGACCTGCTGCGCGAAATGGTCGAGTCGCAGGTTATCCAGTTTGGCGAGGAATTCAATAAGAACTTCCACGACACCGGCCAGTTCGATCTGACGAAGGTTGACATGAAAACCATTGGACAGTCGAAGGTGGCGCTGATTTACGGGCAGATGACTGAGCCGCCGGGAGCGCGTCTGCGCGTCGCGCTTTCAGGTCTGACGGTCGCAGAGTATTTCCGCGACCAGGGACTCGACGTGCTTCTGTTTATCGACAACATCTTCCGCTTCACACAGGCGGGCTCGGAAGTGTCGGCACTGCTCGGACGTATGCCTTCCGCGGTCGGTTACCAGCCGAACCTCGCGACGGAGATGGGCGAAATGCAGGAGCGCATCACGTCAACGAAGACTGGTTCAGTCACGTCGATTCAGGCGGTTTACGTGCCTGCTGACGACTATACCGATCCGGCGCCGGCCACAACGTTCGCGCACCTCGACGCGGTCACCGCGCTCTCGCGACAGATCGTCGAGCTCGGTATCTATCCGGCGGTCGATCCACTATCGTCATCGTCGCGCATTCTCGACCCGCGCATCATCGGTCAGGAACACTACGACACTGCTCAGGACGTGAAGCGCGTGTTGCAGCGTTATAAGGATCTGCAGGACATCATCGCGATTCTCGGTCTCGACGAGCTTTCGGACGAAGACAAGCTGATTGTCTCGCGCGCGCGCAAGATTCAGCGGTTCTTCTCGCAACCGTTCTTCGTCGCGGCGCAGTTCACCGGTCTCGAAGGCAAGTATGTGAAACTCGAAGACACTGTCAGAGGATTCCGCGAGCTCGTAGACGGCAAGCATGACGATCTGCCGGAGCAGGCGTTCTACATGGTTGGCACGATCGAAGAAGCGATCGAAAGGGCGAAGACTCTCGCTCAGTAAACTATGGCGGACAAAATTCAACTCGAAGTTGTAACGCCGGAGCGACGAGTTATTGCTGAGCCGGTTGATATGGTGACGGTGCCCGGATTAGGTGGTGAGCTGGGCATCCTGCCGGGCCACACGCCTCTGATCTCACAACTGCAAACCGGTGTGCTGGCCTACATGCAGGAGGGAAAGAGTTCTCAGTTACACGTGTCGGGCGGGTTTGTGGAAGTGCGTGACGATCACGTCTCGGTGCTGGCGGAAGTTGCGGAGCGTCCGGATGAGATTGACGCCGCTCGCGCAAGGCAGTCGCGAGACCAGCTCGAGAAACAAATCAACGCCTGGAGCGGCAGCGAAGACGATTTGGCAGTTGCAAAGACCGAGTTTGAGCGTTCAGTGGTGCGCATGCAGCTCGCGTCACGCGGCTAATATTTCACGCAAAGGCGCAAAGGCGCAAAGATCGCAAAGGCGCAAAGGCGGGTCAAAATTCTCGGTCGCGACCGAGAATTTTGACGCGCCTTTGCGCCTTTGCGTGAAATATCAGCCGCGTATCATAGCGGCCTTCATCTCTCTCACCGCCGTTTCCATCCCCACAAACACTGCTCTGGCGACGATGTTGTGGCCGATATTGAATTCGGTGATCTGCTTGATCTCCGCTACCGCGCCAACATTCCGGTAAGTCAGCCCGTGGCCTGCCGCCACATTCAATCCATACTGCATCGCGAGCTCTGCCGCCTCTCGCAACCTTCGTAACTCATGCGCGGCGTGCGCTGCTCCTTCGCCGTGAATGCCGCGCGCGCCGAGTGTCGCTTCAGCATAACCCGCTGTACACAACTCAACCTGCTGCGCGCCCACGTCGTGTGCCGCCTCGATCTGTTCCGCGTCAGGATCGATAAACAAGCTCGCGAGAATATTGCCGAGCCGCAGTTTCGACACGGTGGCCCGGACGATCGCGATGTTTGCCTTCGCGTCGAGACCGCCTTCAGTCGTGATCTCATCAGGCTTTTCAGCGACAAGCGTCACTGCATCGGGTTTGGCTCCGAGCGCGATGCCGAGCATCTCTTCGGTCGCAGCCATCTCGACGTTCAGATAAGTCGTGACTGATTTGCGCAGCACCTCGATATCGAGATCCTGAATGTGGCGGCGGTCGCCGCGGAGGTGAACCGTGATGCCGTCGGCTCCGGCCTGCTCACATATCATTGCGGCGGCCAGCACGCTCGGCTCCGGCGCGCGACGCGCCTGCCGCACGGTGGCGACGTGATCGATGTTGACGTTGAGTCGAGCTGTCATGATTCTCGATTATAGGTCTTATGCCCGTTTGAGATCATGCACAGCGCGAATCGCGGAGTCATAAACGCCGCGGCGCGCCTGCTGCCGGATCAGATTCACTTCGTTAACCATCTTGAAACTGTCGGTGAACAGAGTGATCTTGCTACCTTCGTTGTGGTCCCATCGCACCGGAATCTCTTTCATTTTCAAACCCGCACGAAAAGCGAGAAACAGCAGCTCGACGTCAAACCCAAACCGATCGATCGTGGCGGCTTCGATCAGCGGCCGGCATGTGCTCATGCGAAACGCTTTGAAGCCGCATTGTGTGTCCCAGAACGGCATTCCCGTCGCCAATCGAACAACCAGATTGAAGACGCGTCCGCCCTGCTCGCGACGCCACGATTGATGAACTCCGATCAGTCTCCGGTCGAGCGCGCGCGATCCGAAAGTGACGTCATATTGCCCGTTCACGATCGGGTCGACCAGTTTCGGCGCTTCGGCGATAGGTGTGGAAAGGTCGGCGTCGGAAAAGAGCGCGACTTCTCCGCGCGCAGCCAGCAGGCCGAGCCTCACGGCCCTGCCTTTCCCGAGGTTTGATTTGTAACTAATAACTGAGGTGCGTAAGTCGCCGGAATCCTTGAAAACCGTTCGCGCCAGGTCGGCGGTTTCGTCGGATGAGCCGTCGTCGACAAGGATCAGCTCGCCGTCCGGAAAGTTCTCCTGCAGGTAGGCCACAACGGCCCGCATGGTGTTTCCTAATCGGGCGACTTCATTGTATGCGGGAATAACGACCGAAAGAGATGCGGACATGCCTCATCCCCAATATAACGCATCTATGTAATCTGTGGATAAAGAAACCTCGTATGATATATTTTGGCAATGGAAGTCGCCCGCGAATTTAAGAAGTCCCCTCCACCACGATACAACGAGCTCTGGCTCGACAAGCGGTTCGCACTCAGCGCTGCCGTCCTGATCCTCGCGGCCGCTGTATTCGGAGGGATGATTGGCAGCGAGGGGCGCAGTCTTCGCAGCTTCACTTCCACTAATTCAAAGAACTCTTATCGCGTCGTCGACGAGATCGAAAAAGACTACAACGAAGCCGTCGCCACCATCACCAGCAACTACTCCGGCGACATCGACCACGAAAAAGCCACGCAGGCCGCGATTCAGGGAATGCTTTCCACGCTCGATCCGCATTCCGCTTATTTCCCGTACAGCGAGTTTAAGAAACTCAAAGAGGATCAAGACTCGCGCTTCTATGGCATCGGCGTCACCATCGTCCAGCATCACGACGGCGTCTACGTGCAATCAGTGGTTGAAAACACACCAGCCGCCAAGCACGGGCTGAAGTATGGCGACCGCATCGTCGAAGTGGACGGCAAAAACTCGCGCGACTGGAGCAGCGAGCAGGTCTCGAAGAACGTGCGCGGCGGGCTCGCCGAGCCCGTGACGATCAAAGTCGAGCGTGCTGGTTCCGAAGCGCCGTTGTATTTCACGATCGTGCGTGATGCGGTGCCGCTGCCGACGATTCGCAACTCTTACATTATCCGTCCAGGCACCGGTTATATCGGCCTGACTGGCGGTTTTCAGCGTTCGAGTGACGATGAGCTTTCGAAATCGATTAAGCGGCTGCAAGAGCAGGGCATGCGGCAGCTCATACTCGATCTGCGCGGCAATCCCGGCGGGCTTTTAGATCAGGCAATCGACGTGGCGAGCGAGTTTCTGCCGCGTGACGCAGTCGTGGTTTCGGTTAAAGGTCGAACCGAGTACAGCGATCCGATTACTTACAAATCAACCGGAACGGATCCGACCACCGTCCCGCTCGTGGTTTTGATCAATCGCAACAGCGCTTCAGCGTCGGAAATCGTGGCGGGCGCGATTCAGGATCACGGTCGCGGCTTGATTGTCGGTGAGACGAGTTTCGGCAAAGGCCTGGTGCAACGAATATTCCAGTTGCCATTCAATACCGGACTCACACTCACCACTGCGCGTTACTACACACCGTACGGACGCTCGTTGCAGCGCGACTATTCAAGCGGCTCGATTTACGACTACTACACGCGACACGAGCCCACTGATAACCAAACGCCGCAAGGCGGCTCGAATGGGCCACACAACATCGAAGCGCCACTCTCGCTCGCTTCGCCGACGCCGCACCCGCACACTGGACCAGCAGTACAAACCGCCGCGGGCCGCGTGTTTTATGGTGGCGGCGGCATCACTCCGGACATCGAAGTTAAAGAGCCCGCGAATACGCCGGTTCGTTTGCGTATCGCCGAAGCTGCATTTCAATTCACACGACAAGTCGCGGCCGGAATCGTTCCCGGTCTCGAGTCGTACCGGATCGAAAAAGTTCAGTACGGCAAGAACGCGAAGCCCACAGACTTCCCGATAACGGATCGCGTGATCGAAGCGTTTAAGAATTTCGTCCGCACACAGCCTGTGCTTCAGGTTCAACCCGCACAGATCGATGAAGAGTTGGAATTCGCCAAGCTGCGTTTGCGACAGGAGATCGTCACCGCGGCCTTCTCAAACGATGCGGGTGCTCGTATTCTGCTCGACAGCGACGCTCAGGTTCTTCGCGCCCTCGAAGCTCTCCCAGACGCAAAACGCCTCGCAGATAGCACTCGCAGCACTGTCTGGCGCGGCTGAAAATTTTCACGCAAAGACGCAAAGATCGCAAAGACGCAAAGGCGGGTCAAAATTCTCGGTCGTGTCCGATGTCTTGACCCGCCTTTGCGTCTTTGCGTGAACCTCTTCTTTACAATTCTTTACGTTGATGGTCCTTGTGCTTTTTGGCGGCTTTATTTATATTCCGCACGTTCACCTAGCCTATTTCTGACGGCATTCGTTCTATCCCACGTAGTTTAGGCAAAACAAGTACGTTGAAAGGACACTTTCGCATGAAAGAACGGTCGCGCTCCGTTTACGATCTTGGCCTGCTACTCGTGATCATTACCGCTGTGGCCTTTGCCAGTATCTCAGTTCATTCACAGAATCAAACTCAAACTCCCGCGCCTGGCCCAGTGGCCGCGCAGAGCCCAAGGACAACTCCCAGTCCCAGTCCGACTCCAACGCCGATCAACTGGTCAACCGATCCGACGCTGAAACGCTTCGTCTTTCGCAGCATCGGACCAGCGAGCATGGGTGGACGTATCGACGATATCACCGCCGTCGAACAAAACCCGTACATCATCTACGTGGCGTTCGCGACCAACGGCGTTTGGAAGTCGACCAACAACGGCACGACCTTTCAACCAATCTTTGACACGTACAGCACACACTCGATCGGCGACGTCGCAGTTGCTCCTTCCGATCCAAACATCGTTTGGGTCGGTACGGGCGAGGCGAACAATCGCCAGAGCTCGAGCTTCGGCGACGGTATCTACAAATCAACCGACGCCGGTAAGACTTTCACCAAAATGGGTCTTGAGGATTCCCAGACGATCGCGCGCATCGTGATCGATCCGAAAGACCCAAACATCGTCTACGTCGCAGTGTTGGGCCATCTCTTCGGTCCGAACAAAGAACGTGGCGTCTACAAAACTACGGATGGTGGTAAGAACTGGCAGAACGTGAAGTTCATCGACGAAGACACCGGCTTTACTGATCTCGCGATGGACGCCTCAGACAGCAAGACCCTTTACGCTGCTTCGTACCAGCGACGCCGCACAAGCTTCGGTTTCAACGGCGGTGGACCAGGCAGCGGCATCTGGAAGACGGTCGACGCCGGCAAGACGTGGAAGAAACTCGAAGGCAGCGGCCTCCCGGAGGGAATACTCGGCCGCATCGGCATCGACGTTTCGCGCTCAAATCCAAATATTCTTTACGCGCAGATGGAAGTTGGCGCGAGTGTCGGAACGGGCGGTGAAGAGCCGACACCCGGCGGACCGGCGCCGAGTCCGAGTCCATCACCGTCCGCATCGCCGAGTCCGTCTGCTTCGCCGACACCGACTCCACTCGACCCGAAGAAAGCCGGTGTGTGGCGTTCGGACGACAAAGGCAAGACGTGGCGCATCGTCAGTAACGAAAACAATCGCCCGATGTACTACAGCCAGATTCGTGTCGATCCGAAGAATCCGGAAACCGTCTACGTCGGTGGCTTGAACTTCAGCAAATCGACTGACGGCGGTAAGACATTCAAATCGTTACAGCAGGGTATCGCGCACAGCGACAACCACGCGATCTGGATCAATCCCAACAACAGCGACAATCTGATGGTCGGAAATGACGGCGGCTTGAACGTCAGCTACGATCAGGGCGCGACGTGGGAGTTTGTCAATACGATTCCCGCCGCGCAGTTCTACGCGGTCGGAGTCGACATGCGAAAGCCGTACTACGTCTACGGCGGCTTGCAGGACAACGGCTCGTGGGGTGGTCCAAGCCAGACGCGCAATTTTCAAAACGGAATCACGAATGCTGATTGGTATCGCGTCGGCGGTGGCGACGGTTTTTACGCGCAGGTCGATCCGACTGACCACAACATCGTCTACTCCGAGTCACAGGGCGGCGCGATGCAGCGTCTTGATCTGCGCACCGGCCGGAGCGTAAGCATTCGACCGCGTGGTGTGCCGCGACGTGGCGGTGGTGGACCAGGTGGCCGGCAGGGAGGCGCGCAGCCCACGGCGAGTCCGTCGCCTGGTGCTTCCCCGACTCCCGACACACAGGCACAGCTCGCTGCCTTCGCGGCGGCCCAGGGATTTGGCGGCTTCGGCGGCGCGAACTTGCAGTCGAACGTTGTTCCGACGCCGCCGGCGAATGAAGTGTTTCGTTTTTACTGGAACACGCCGATTGTTCTCTCACCGCACAACCCGCGTCTAATTTATGCGGGGGGCAACAAGCTCTTCAAATCACTCGATCGCGGCGACACGTGGACCGCGACGATCGATCTCACGAAGCAGATCGATCGCAACACGCTTCCCATCATGGGCGTGCCGGGCAAAGATCCGATGGCTTCGAAGCACGACGGCTACACCGGTTACGGCTACATCGTGACAGTGGCTGAGTCGCCGAAGCTGCCGGGCGTGATCTGGGTCGGTACTGACGACGGCAACGTCCAGGTTAGTAAAGACGGTGGCGCGACTTGGACCAACGTCGCGAAGAACGTTCCGGGCATCGGCGAGACGTATCACATCACGCGCGTAGAGCCTTCGCACTTCGACGCGGGTACTTGCTATCTCTCGGTTGACGGCCATCGTTCCGACGACCTGAAGCCGTATTTGTTCATCACTACTGATTACGGTGCGACGTGGAAGTCGATCGCGAACAATCTGCCGAAGTGGGGAACGGTGAACGTCATTCGCGAGGACGCGAAGAACAAGGAGCTGCTGTTTGTCGGAACGGAGTATGGTCTTTTCGTTTCTCTGAATGGCGGCGGCGAGTGGAAGCCGTTTAACTCAGGCATGCCGATACTGCGCATCGACGATATTCTGGTCCACCCGCGCGATAACGATCTGATCATCGGCACGCACGGTCGCGGCATCTACATTCTCGACGACATTTCTGCGCTACAACAGATGACGCAGAAGGTGATGGATTCTGATGTCACCTTGTTCGACGTGAGACCGGGAACGATCTGGCAGAACGACACGCGGCTCGGACGATACGTGGGCGGCTCGAAGCTTTTCCGCGGCGCGAACCCGGCTCCGGGCACAGCCATCACTTACTACCTGAAGAATGCTGCGTCAGGCGATGTGAAGCTCACGATCTTAGATTACACAGGAAAAGTCGTGCGGAACATTGTCGGGACGAATGACGCTGGTCTAAACAGGATTCAGTGGAACCTGCGCGGCGATCCACCTCCGCGTCCGGCTGGATTTGGTGGTGGTGGCGGACAAGGTGGTGGAGGTGGTGGAGGTGGCGGCGGCGGCGGCGGCGGTGGTTTCGGTAACATCTTCGCCCAGGGATTGCCACTCGAAGCCGGCACTTACAATTTGAAACTTTCCGTCGGCGGGAAGGATTACACGACGAAGATCGTCATCGAGAACGATCCGGGTCTTAATCCGTGAAATCCGTGGCTAAATAACTCTCGCAATAACGCACTTCAAATAGTAGGTCTCCGGTACGCCCACCAGTACCGGATGATCGCTTGCCTGGATTCTCTTTTCGATGATCTGAACTCGCCGGTGTGCGTCGATCGCAGCCTGGGCCACTATCTCAATGAACAACTCCTCCGACACGTGATATGAACACGTGCAAGTGATCAGCACGCCGCCCGAGTTCAACAACTTCAACGCCCGCAGATTGATCTCCTTGTAACCACGAATCGCAGCTTTCAGACTCGCGCGGTTCTTCGCGAACGCCGGCGGGTCGAGCACGATCACGTCAAAACGATCGCCCGCGGCTTCCATCTCTCGCAACACGTCGAACACGTTCGCTTCCAGAAACTCAACGTTTGCGATCCCATTGAGTTGTGTATTTCGTTGAGCCGCGGCGACAGCGTCAGCAGAAATATCGATCCCGATCACGTGCTCGCAAACCGAAGCGAGGTGGAGCGCAAACGCACCGTTGAACGTGAAGCAATCGAGTGCGCGACCACAGGCAGTTGTTTGGGCAGCAGCGCGTGCGGCGAGCCGGTTCTCGCGCTGGTCCAGAAACGATCCGGTCTTCTGTCCGCCCAGCGGCTCGACGACAAAACGTAATCCGTGTTGCAGAATCTCCAGCTCGGCAGGCGCATCGCCGTAGATAGTCTCAGCGATCAGCGGCAATCCTTCGAGCTCGCGTACGCGCACATCGTTGCGCTCAATCACCGCTTGCGGGTGAAACTCCTCGACGAGCAGCTCAGTCAACATCGACTTGATCGCATCAGTGCCTTGAGACAACGTCTGCATCACGAGCACGTCTGCATAACGGTCGACGATCAGCGACGGCAGCAGATCACCTTCTGAATAGATCAAACGATAAGCATTCGTCTCCGGCGAGATGTGCCGTCTACTGCCCGCCTCAGTGATCCTGCGCCGCCACCAGTCGCGATCGATCACTTCGTTGCTCTGTGTCAGAAATCTGAGCGCAATCTGCGAGGTGTCGCTGAACAACGCCTGCCCGACAAAGTTGCCGCGCTCGTCTTTTACCGTCACTACCGAACCGCCTTCGGCATCAACCGCGATCACATCGCTGCGATAGATCCACAGGTGTCCCTGCCGCACCCGATCCGCGCCTTTTTTGTTAACTCTCGCCGTGTTCATCGCTGATACTCTGCCACGAAATCGCCGCAACATAAATATCGATTGCGCAAACGCTTCTGTGGTGATATTAAAAGTCAACTTTCGAGACCTTAGCATCGACGCAGAGATCCCCTGCACCTCGACTTTCTCGGAAACAGCTTGAGACAATTTGTTAAAGCTAAGTAACGCATAACTCTACTCGCTCGGTTAACTATTTCTGCGACTAGCATGCTCTGGCGCCGCAAGAGTGTGCTTCACAAAGAGAGGACAAAATGACTACACACATTAACCTCCAAGTCTCATTTCGTAATCACCTGATCGCCTTCGCTCTATTGCTGCTGCTGGGCTGTTTGGCGGAGACACCCGCTCAATGGACCACCACCGGCAACGATAGCTCCAACACGAACAGCGGAAATGTGGGAGCTGGTCCTACCACACCATCGTTATTCGAACTTAAGAAGAGCCCGAGCGCGAGGAGGACCTTCACGTTAGATCATTCGCTTGATACCGCAGGTAAAGCCGCGGGTACCGGTCAGTTCTGGAATTTTGCGCATGCACTGTCTAGCGCTAGAAATCCCGGCGCCAACCGTCCGCGCGCGACTTTCTTCATGATGGACAACCTGCTGGCGGGAAACATCACCAGCTACACGCAGTTATATTCCGGCTACGACACCCAGTCGAATGTGATCATGGAATTAGGATATGCGACTGCGACTGCGAACGACACTCCGCTGGCCAGCCTCGTTCTCAGTAAAAATCTCACGGGCGCGAATAAGGCTATCGGAGTAATCTCCTTTGCCAACAGCAGTATCGCGAACGGCAGTGAAAAGCGACTCGCTACCATCGGATCCGCTTCTGATGGCGTACCCAACTCAGGTGTGTTGGTTTTTGGCACAGCACTCACAGGTGCGATTGGCGAGCATATGCGGATCACTTCCGGCGGCAATATCGGCATTGGGAACAGTGCGCCGATCTACAAGCTCGATCTGAGTGGCAGTACGAATAGTTTTCGTGTGAAAGGCGCCACCACCTCAGTTAACGACGCCCTTGCGACTTTTGAGAACAGTTCGGCAATTCAGATGATCGTGCGCGGCAATGGGAACGTTGGCATTGGCCCCAACGCAATCGTCAACCCGGCTGAAAAGCTGGTGGTCGACGGCAATTTAAAGCTTACGGGCACGGGAAACATCACCGCCGCGGGCATCATTGAAGGCGCTAACGTCAAAGCGAAGTACCAGGATATGGCCGAGTGGGTTGAGTCGTCAGAGGAACTGTCTGGCGGCACCGTAGTGGTGCTCGATACGAGCAAATCGAATCACGTGATTGCTTCATCGAGTGCCTACGACAGCCGCGTTGCGGGAGTGATTTCGCTCCAACCGGGCATAACGCTTGGTGAGCAGGCTGAAGGGCGGGTGCTGGTGGCCACGACCGGTCGCGTGAAAGTGAAGGTCGATGCAGGCAATGGCCCAATCAACATCGGTGATTTGCTGGTAACCAGTGACAAAACGGGCATCGCTATGAAATCCGTGCCGGTGGAGATTGGCGGTGTGCGCCTCCATCGTCCCGGCACGTTGCTCGGCAAAGCCCTCGAACCATTGGCTCAGGGTACGGGCGAAATACTGGTGCTGCTGAGCCTGCAATAACACCATCGGTACGCGAACTGGAGTTTGCTGGCCAACCGGCGATTTAGCCTCTCATGCAAGTTTATCCGCAGACGGCTAATCCTGTATGCTAGCGTTCCAGCATGGAGACGAAAACTGAGCCGCCGGTAGACTTCAACCCTTACAACACGCGCGAGATCGAGTACGAAAAAGATCTCGGCGCGCCGGGCGAGTTTCCTTACACGCGCGGCATTTACCCGAACATGTATCGCGGGCGACTCTGGACCATGCGCCAGTATGCCGGCTACGCCACCGCCGAGGAATCAAACGCTCGTTATAAATATCTGCTCGCGCAAGGCACGACGGGGCTTTCGGTCGCCTTCGATTTGCCGACGCAGATCGGTCTCGACTCGGACGATCCACTCGCGCATGGTGAAGTCGGGAAAGTCGGTGTTGCGATCGACTCGCTCGCAGACATGGAGCGACTCTTTGACGGCATTCCGCTCGCTGAAGTCTCGACGTCGATGACGATCAATGCGACGGCCGCGGTCCTTTTGTCGTTGTACCTCGCAGTTGCGCGCAAGCAGGGTGTGCCGTTCGATAAAGTTCGCGGCACCTTGCAGAACGACATTCTCAAAGAGTACATCGCGCGCGGCACTTACATTTATCCGCCGGGGCCGTCGCTGCGTCTGGTCACGGACACCTTCGGATTCTGCGCGCGCGAAGTGCCAAACTGGAACACGATCTCGATCAGCGGTTATCACATTCGCGAAGCGGGCTCGACTGCGGTGCAGGAAGTTGCGTTCACGCTCGCGGATGGAATTACTTATGTTGAAGCAGCGCTGGCGGCTGGTCTTGCGATCGACGACTTCGCTCCGCGTCTCTCGTTCTTCTTCAACGCGCACAATAACCTGCTCGAGGAGATCGCGAAGTTTCGTGCGGCGCGACGTTTGTGGGCGCGCATCATGCGTGAACATTTCCAGGCACGCGATCCGCGCTCGTTGATGTTGCGGTTTCACACGCAGACGGCGGGCTCGTCGCTGACCGCGCAACAACCGGAAGTGAACGTTGTTCGCACGACGATCCAGGCGCTGGCCGCGGTGCTTGGCGGAACGCAGTCGTTGCACACGAATTCGATGGACGAAGCGCTCGCGTTGCCGACGGAGTCAGCCGCACGACTGGCGTTGAGAACTCAGCAGGTGATTGCCTACGAGTCGGGTGTGGTGGAGACTGCGGATCCGCTCGGCGGGTCTTACGCGATCGAACATCTGACGGACGAGATCGAAGCAGGCGCGGTTGAATATCTGAAAAAAATCGAGACGATGGGGGGGATGCTGCGTGCAATTGAAATTGGATATGTGCAGCGCGAGATCCAGGAGGCGGCGTATCGTTATCAGAAGGCTGTCGAAGCACAGGAACAGGTGGTGGTTGGTGTAAACCGGTTCCAGCTTGAAGACGAGCCACCCGTGAACGTGCTGCGGATCGATCCGGCTTTGGAAGAGGCGCAGGTCGAGCGCGTGCGAGCTCTGCGTGAGCAGCGTGACAACTCCGCTGTGACGGCCGCGCTCAATAAACTCAAGCAAGCGGCGTCGACTGATGAAAACCTCTTGCCACGGATTCTCGAATGTGTCGAGGCTTACGCGACGGTTGGCGAGATCAGCAATGCGCTGCGAGAAATTTGGGGCGAGTATCGAGAGACGTCGACCATTTAGTGACAGGATTTACAAGATGTCTCAAGATTGACATGTACATCCTGAAAAATCTTGTAAATCCTGTCTAAAACGACCTATGAACAGACGCACCTTCACCAAAACTCTAGGCCTCGCGGCCTTAGCGTTCAGCACACGTTCGATCGCTCGTGAGCCGGCGCCGCAGTTCTCCATTACGATGGACGACTTCAACTGGCAGAACGCCGTCAAGCTAACCGCTTCCGAGCGCAATCAAGCGATCCTCAATACTCTCCACTCCAATTCGATCAAAGCCGCGCTCTTCGTCATCGCACGTAACATCGAGGCCACTGAAGGCAAACAACTCCTCTCCGAGTGGGATAAGGCCGGTCACATCCTTGGCAACCACACTTACTCACATCGCAACTACAATGCTTCCGACGTTGTCGTCGCCGAGTATGTGAAAGATATCCTGCGCGCCGAAGCTCTCCTGAAAGATTTTCCCCGCTTTCGTAAATACTTCCGCTTCCCGGCACTGAAGGAAGGCGACACCGCAGAGAAACGCGATACCATGCGATCGTTTCTCGCGCAGAACAACTATCGCACCGGCCACGTCACGATCGATAATTCTGACTGGTTGATCGACAGCCGGCTCAACGCGCGCCTCAAGAAAGACGCTGCCGCCGACGTGAAGCCGTATCGCGATTACTACATGGAACACATGTGGTCGCGCGCTGAGTATTACGACTCGCTCGCAAAGAAGGTGCTTGGTCGTCCCGTGAAGCACACCGTGCTGGTACACTTCAATCTCCTGAACGGTCTCTTCCTCGGTGATTTGATCGAGATGTTCAAGTCGAAGGGCTGGCAGCCGATCGACGCCGAAGACGCCTTCACGGATCCGGTGTTCTCGGCGAAGCCGAAGATTTTACCGGCGGGCGAAAGCATCGTTTGGTCGCTCGCGAAAGAGCAGGGAACGATCCCGATGTCTTTGCGTTACCCGGCCGAGGATGGGCAGATTGAAAACGCGCGGATGGATAAGCTCGGGCTGTAACAATGAAGCGAATAGGATTTTTTCCATTTCTGTTATTGCTGGTTGCGAGCAGTGTTGTCGCGCAGACGGAAACGAAGCGGGGGCAATGGAAGCGATACACGATCAGACGTGAAGAATTTTCAGTGATGTTGCCGGCCCCTCCAGCCGTGGCCAGCCGAAAAGTGATGGTGATGCAGCTCGCGAAGGAACGTCTACAACATACGCTCGGCGCCTATGCCGACGGCCTCGCGTTTACAGTCTTGTGTGTAGAGAATTTAAACCCGCGCGAGTCAGTGGAGGATTACCTCGAAAGGGAAATCTTCACACACGCGGGTTGGGAGCGTACGAGTCAAAAAGAACTCACGCTCAACGGCTTCAAGGGCAAACAGTACACCACCCCGAATAAGATCCCGGGCACGATGCAGGTCTTCGCGACTCGTAATCACATCTGTCGCTTTCATGCGTTTGGCGCAACGATGGACGATCCTCGCATTCAACAGTTCTTTTCGTCGGTGACTCTCGGCGCTACAAATCATGGCATCGAAGTCAAAGAAGGGAGCGGCTCTTCATACAAAGCCACCACACAGGACAACGCAAATGCATTCACGATAAAAGAAGTCGACCGGCGACCTTTCATTGCCTTTAAGCCCGAACCGAGTTACACAGAACAAGCGCGTCAAAACGCTCTTACCGGCTCTGTGCTTTTGAAAGCGATATTTACGGCCGAGGGCGCCATCACCAACATCAAGGTGTCATCAGGCCTGCCGTACGGGCTGGAAGAGAACGCGATCGAGGCTGCGAAGAAGATAAAGTTTATCCCCGCGATGAAAGACGGCAAGCTTGTCTCGACGTGGATGCAGCTCGAATATAATTTCAATCTCTACTGACGACTGATGGCCCACCTGCTCGAAGTTCGAAATCTTCAGACACATTTTCCGACACGCACGGGGCTCGTGCGTGCGGTTGATGGGGTGAGTTTTCATCTCGATCGTGGCGAGCTGCTGGGACTCGTCGGTGAGTCGGGGTGTGGGAAGTCGATGACTGCGCTTTCCGTCATGCGACTCATCGCGCCGCCCGGAAAGATCGTAAACGGCGAGATACTTTTCGACGGCAAGGATCTACTAAAACTTTCCGACTCCAAGATGCGCGAGATGCGCGGCGACGATATCGCCATGATCTTTCAGGATCCGATGACGTCGCTCAATCCCGTTTTCACTGTCGGCGAACAGATTGCCGAAGCGCTGCGACTGCATCGCAAGCTGTCGCGCAAAGAAGCACATCAGGCGACTGTGGAGGCGATGCGCGAAGTCGCGATTCCGGATCCCGCGCGTCGCGTCGACGATTACCCACACCAGCTTTCCGGTGGCATGCGACAACGTGTAATGATCGCGATGGCGCTCGCGTGCAATCCAAAACTTCTGATCGCTGACGAGCCGACTACCGCTCTCGACGTCACGATCCAGGCGCAGATACTCGAGCTGCTCGACGACTTACGAAAACAGCGCGAGCTGGCTGTGCTTTTGATCACTCACGATCTCGGTGTTGTGGCTGAAGTGGCTGATCGAGTCGCAGTGATGTACACCGGAAGAATCGTTGAAGAGTCCCCCGTCGACGAATTGTTTGCACGGCCCAAGCATCCATACACGGAAGGCTTGCTGCGTTCTGTTCCAAAACTCAGCGGCTCGCAGGAGATTCGAAAAGAACGGCTCGAGACGATCGAAGGCGTCGTGCCGCGACCGACTGATCTGCCGCCGGGTTGTCACTTCGCGCCGCGTTGTCCGCATCGTATGCCTCGTTGCACGGCGGAGGAGATTCCGTTGTATCAACTCGAGGGAAACGTCGAAGTGCGTTGCGTGCTTTACGATCTTGCGGCTGCAGTCACGGCCGATCACAAAGAGGTTCATGAGCGCCCGAATTGAAATAGATCAAACAAACGTTCCCGTGCAGGCGGAGACACGCGAAGCGCTCGTCAGTGTTAGTGGTCTCGTCAAACACTTTCCCGTCGAAGGCTCGACTGACGTGGTGCGCGCGGTTGATGGTGTGTCGTTTGAGATCTTTGCCGGAGAGACGCTGGGACTTGTCGGTGAATCAGGCTGCGGCAAGTCGACAGTCGGACGTTGCCTGCTGCGTTTGATCGAGCCGACTGCCGGTCACATCTACTTCGAAGGCCGCGACATTCTCGCGCTCAACCGAAAAGAGCTGCGTGAGATTCGTCGCGAGATGCAGATCATCTTTCAGGATCCTTACGCGTCGCTAAATCCGCGCATGAAAATTGGTGACATCGTCGGCGAGCCACTCGTGATTCACAACCATGGTACGAAGAGCGAGCGACGCGATCGCGTGGCTGCGCTACTGCGAAGAGTCGGTCTCGATCCTGATTACATGAATCGTTATGCGCACGAGTTCTCAGGTGGGCAGCGACAGCGAATCGGCGTCGCGCGCGCCCTCGCGCTGAATCCGAAGTTGATCGTTGCGGATGAGCCGGTCTCAGCGCTCGATGTTTCGGTGCAGGCGCAAGTCGTTAATCTGCTGCAGGAGCTGCAGGAAGAATTTAAGCTGACTTACTTGTTCATCTCGCACGGGCTCGCCGTTGTCGAGCACATCTCGACGCGCGTAGCGGTGATGTATCTCGGCCGCATTGTTGAGATAGCCGCTGCCGGCGAGTTGTATGCGCAGCCGCTGCACCCGTACACGCAGGCGCTGCTGTCAGCGATTCCGATTCCTGATCCGAAGCAGAAGCGAAAGCGAATAGTGTTGCAAGGTGATGTGCCGACGCCGATCAATCCGCCGTCAGGTTGTCGCTTTCGGACGCGTTGTCCGATCGCGATTGAAGACTGTGCGCGCATCGATCCGGAGTTGCGTGAGGTGTTGCCGGGCCATCACGTCGCGTGCATTCGTGTTCCCGGTTGGCATCAGGCAAAACCATCCACAGATTACGGCGATATATAATCTGTGCAATCTGTGGATGAAACCTTCGCTGAAGTTGAGCCGTATGTAGCGTCCGTTTACTGTAGCTTTCTCACCCGTAATCTTCCTTAGGAGGAATCTAATGAGCGATCCGAACACGCCTGCGACTGGCGCGGAAATGTCAACGGCGGAAACCCTGACCGGCATCTTCTTCGAGCCGTCAAGAACGTTCGAGGCCCTGCGCGCAAGGCCGCGCTTTCTCGTGGCCGGAATTATTCTGTTGGTCCTGGCCTGCCTGGTGACTCTCCTGCTGTACACGAGAGTCGATATGGGCCAGTACATTCGTGACCGGATCGAGAAGACACCGCAGGCGGCCCAACTGAGCGACGCCCAGAAAGACATGCAGGTCAAGATGGGGAAGAATCTCGGCATGCTGGCTATCCCGGTGTCGGTGCCGATCATCATTGCGGGCGGCGCGGCGTTGTACCTCCTTGGAGTGCTGGCGTTCGGCGGATCGATCTCTTACAAGAAGTCGCTGGCGGTTTGGGTTTACTCGTCGATACCACCGTCGGTGCTGGGAGCGTTGATCGCGATTCTGGTCCTGTTCCTGAAATCGCCTGACTCAATCGATCCGGAACACATGGTGGCGACAAATCCCGCGGTTCTGTTGGGCGAGGACGCGTCGAAGGTTCTCGTCGCGGTCTTAAGCCAGTTTGATCTGCTCAGGTTTTACGGAATCTTCCTGGCGGCGTTAGGTCTGCGAAAAGTCGCGAAGATTTCATCCACTCAGGCGTGGGGAGTCGTGATCGCTCTGTGGGCCATCGGCGCCTTACTCCGCATCGGCTCCGCCGCCATCTTCGGCCGCTAAGAAATCAGCCACAAAAAGGCACAAAAAGCACAAAAGAAGAACTGCTCTTCATTTGGTTTGTTTTGTGCTTTTTGCGCCTTTTCGTGGCTAAACTTTATTCGTATCGGAGTGATTCGATTGGATCGAGGCGGGCGGCTTTCCATGCGGGCCAGAGGCCGAAGATCAGGCCGATCCCGACGCTCGCTGCGAAGCCCCCGATGGGCGCCCAGAGTGGCACATACGACGGAAGCAGCAGTCGCAGTAACAGCGTCAATCCCCAACCGATCGAGAGTCCGACAATTCCACCGAGACCCGTGAGCGTTGCGGCTTCGATCAGGAATTGCCACATGATGTCGCTACGCTTTGCGCCGATTGCTTTGCGCACGCCGATCTCGCGCGTGCGCTCAGTGACGGACACGAGCATGATGTTCATCACGCCAATACCGCCCACCATTAAACCGACAGAAGAGATCCCCACCATCGCGATGGCGAGACCGGCAGTGATCGAGCGAAAGTTATCGAGGATGCTTTCCGAAGTCTCGATTCCGAAGTTGTCGTCTGCGGAAAACGACACCTGACGGCGTACGCGCAGCGTATCGCGCACCTGGTCCTTTGCTTCGTCCATCATGCCCGGACGCGCGACCGCGAGAATATAGATGTCGTCAGCATTTGGTTTCAGCTTCTGGGCCACCGTGAACGGCACGTAGATCACGTTGTTTTGATCGTCACTGCCGCCGCCGATCAGAAACTGTTCGCGCTTCTCCAGCACACCGACAACACGAAACTCCTGCGTACCGATCTTGATCGTCTGGCCGACTGGAGAACCGAGCTTGAAGAAGTCGTCAGCGACTTTCGAGCCAACCACACAAACTTCCTGATTCGTGTCGTTTTCCGTCTGGGTGAAGAAACGACCTTCGGAGATTACCTGCGTACCGGCTTTTTCAAACTCCGGTAACGTGCCTTGAAGCGCGACTTGCGCCGATGTCTTGCCGCCGCCGGAGACGTTCAGTTTGCCGCCAAAGAAGTTGTTCGTGATATCGAGAAAGGGAACTGACAACTCGATTGTAGGCAGCGCCTGAAGCGCGATCGCGTCGTCGTAAGTCAGCTCTTTGCGCATACGCTCTTCGCGCGACATGCGACCGATGTGAATGCCCGGATTGTACTTGCTGATGTAAATCGAGCGAGTGCCGAACGATTCGACTTCGCGTTTTACAGAAACGTCAATGCCGCTGATGATCGATGCGATCAACATCACCGTGATAATGCCGATGACGACGCCAACAACCGTGAGGAACGAGCGCAGCTTGTTTGCGCGCAGCGTTGACAGGGCCATCATGAGGTTTTCAAAAATGTCGCTTCTTAGGATTCGCATGATTTAGTCTGACCGCAAAGCCTCAATCGGATCCAATCGCGCTGCTCTCCACGCCGGAAAAAGTCCGGACGCGATACCTGCTCCACCTGAAGCCATAAGCGCTCCGGCGATGGCCCAGACAGACAAATACGTGGGAAAGATCAATGACGTTACCACCAGCCCCACGATCCACGCCAGGAGAATTCCAATCGCGCCGCCAATCGTAGAGAGTGTTACAGCTTCGACGAGAAACTGTTTCAGGATGTCGATCTTCCGCGCGCCGAGAGATTTTCTGATACCGATCTCCTTCGTGCGCTCAGTCACCGACACGAGCATGATGTTCATGATCACGATCGCGCCGACGATCAACGCAATCATCGGAACAAAGATCGCGACGAGGAAGATCGTCCCGAAGAGTCGATCGCGCAGGCCCGTGATCGCGTCGGGCGTGACGATGCCGAAGTTGTCTTTCTCGCTTGGACCAAGCTTACGTCGAACACGCATCAGGAAACGCGACTCTTCAACCGCGTCGTTGAACTGCTCGTCTGTTCTCGAAGTGGCGACGAAATAAAGCGATCGCTGGCGAATGAGTCCCCCGTAGTTCACCGCGTAAGTCTTCAAGGGAAGAATGACGAAGGTGTCTTGGGGAATACCGAACACGGTTCCTTTCGCAGTCTCGATGCCGATCACGCGATAGGGAAGTCCGCGCACCGTGATCTCTGAACCGATAGCATTGCCGGCGGGAAACAGTTTGTTTGCGACGTCGGCGCCGATGTAAGCAACGCGTGCAGCGCCTTCGTCTTCGGGTTCGGCGATGAAGCGCCCGTCGGCGACGTCGCGATTCTCGATATCGACGCAGTTGGCAGTCGCGCCGGAAACGAAAACGTCTTCGAGCACTTCGTTGCCGCGCTTAACTTCCGACGGAGTGCCGCGCGCGCGTGCGCCAATTTTTCCGATGAGCTGAGCGCGACCTTTCAGATAGTAGTAATCGTCCATCGTCAGCTCTTTATTGCGTCGCTGGGCCGCGGCGATCGTGTCAGTGTCTTTGAAATCTTCGAGCGGGTTGAAACGTTGGACCGTGAACGACTTCGCGCCGATGCCGGCGATCTTCTCGTCGACATAACGATTGAAGCCGGCGATGAGCGAGACGACGACGACAAACGCCGTCACGCCGACGATCATTCCGAGCAGAGTGAGCGCCGAGCGCAGCTTGTGCGCCCAGATCGCTGACACGGCCAGTTTCAGGGTTTCGATAAATTTCACGGTGATATATTAAAACACAGTCGTTAAAAACTTACTCCCAGCGCAGGGCGTCGATTGGATTCAGACGCGCGGCCTTCCATGCGGGCCAGAGGCCGAAGATGATTCCCACGGCCGCTGAAATCCCGACGCCGACGGCGATGGCCCACAAAGGCACGTATGCCGGCAGCGGCGAATATTTGTTCATCACGAGGCTGGCAATCTCGCCCACAGCGAGCCCGGCCAGACCACCGATCGCAGTCAACACCACTGCTTCAATCAGAAATTGCGACAGGATGTTGAACCTCGTCGCGCCCACAGCTTTGCGCACACCAATCTCTTTCGTTCTCTCCGTAACCGAAACGAGCATGATGTTCATCACGCCGATGCCGCCGATCATGAGTGCGACGAAAGAGATCGACGTTAAAACGAGCGCAGTCGCTCCGGTTAACTGGTTGTAAACGTCGAGCAGCGAGTCTTGCGATGAAATGCCGAAGTTGTTCGGCGCGCCCACCGGTACGCGACGGCGGCGCCGCAGGATTTCAGTGATCTCGTCGATCGCGGATTTAACGTAAGCGCGCGAGCGTGGCCGCACGATCACGAAAAAGACGACTTCCGGAAACGGCGGATCGGGGTTGTACTTGTCGAACGTCGTGATCGGAATGAAGATCGAGTTGTCGCGTGACTGGCCGAAGAAGTTTCCCAACGGTTCCATCACGCCGATCACGTGATAAGGATTCCCGTTTATTCGCACGTCTTTATCGACCGGATCTTCGTAGGGAAAGAGTGCCTGCTTCACGTCGACGCCGATGATCACGACGTTGGAGCGATCCTGCATGTCGATCTCGTTGATGAAGCGACCGCTCGCGACGTACTGCGTGTGTACAAACTCGTAGTAAGGCGTGACGCCGAGGAGAATCGGCGTGTCAGTCTGCTTGTCCTGGTATCTAACTGTCGCCGCGATCTGGCGATGGATCGGCGACACGCCGACGATCGACGGCGCTTCGGTGCGCAGTGCTTCCGCGTCGTCCATCGTCAGATCTTTGCGATGGATCTCGTCTGGACCAGGCGGTCGTCCGAAGCTGGGCTCGAATTTCGAGACGAAGATCGTATTTGATCCGAGCGACTCGATCTGATCGGCGAAGGCTTTGTTGAGTCCCTGGATAATCGACACCATGAAGATGATCGTGACCACACCGACACTGACACCGAGAATCGTCAACGCCGAGCGCAGCTTGTTGGCGCGAATGGTATCGAGCGCCATGAGTGCCGATTCTTTGATATCGTCGAGTCTCATCCTATTCAGCTCGAAGCGCTTCGATTGGATCCAGACGCGCGGCGCGCCACGCGGGCCATAGGCCGCTCGCAATTCCCACCACCGAAGAAACACCAACGCCCAAAACCGCCGAAGCCACGCTCACCAGCAACGGAAACCCGATCAGCGCCGAGATGACGTACGCGAGTCCAAAACCCGTCGCCACGCCAATCGCACCGCCAATCGCAGTCACCGTCACCGCCTCGATCAAAAACTGCGTCAAGATATCTTTACGCCGCGCGCCAATGGCTTTGCGAATGCCGATCTCCTTGGTCCGCTCAGTCACTGACACGAGCATGATGTTCATCACTACGATCCCACCGACCACAAGCGAGATCGCTGCGACACCGATTGTCACGATGTAAATGTTCGAGGTCGCCGAGCCGTAAAGATTCAGAAAAACGTCCTGCGTCTCGAGTGCGAAGCCCTCGTCTTCCGCATCCGGCGCCGTATGTCGACGGCTTCTCATAATCGTCCTGACCTGGTCCTCAGCCGTTTCAAGCTGCTCGGTCGTCGGCACCTGAATAAACGTGACGAGCGAACGCCGGCCGCCGTACGCCCTTTGATAAGTCGAATACGGAATGTAGACCACGTTATCGCGCGAGAAGCCGAAGATCGAACCCAGCGGCTCGAGCACGCCAACTATCGTGTACGGCCGCCCGTCGATACGAATCTCGTGGCCCAGGGCCCGGTCCGCCGGCGCGTCGGCGAAGAGGTTCTTCAACATGTCTGGACCGATCACGCAGATGTCACGACCCGCCGCGCCTTCACTCTCGGTCCAAATCCGGCCCACGCTGATAGTCACACCGTCGATATCAAACATCGTGGTCGGATCGACGCCGCGTACGCGAACGTTCTCGGCCTTCTGATCCGCGTACTTAACAGTCTCGATCGCATTCGCTGCGATCCCCACCCGCCAGCACGCAGTACACAAACGCGTGATCGCTTCCGCATCTTCATGCGTCACGTCTTTGCGCCGGTTGAACTTGATGAAATCCTCGCGCGACTTGATGATCTGCGGATTCTTCGAGATCGTGAAGACTGTCGAGCCCTGCGACGAGAAGGTCTGCGCGACCGTCTGATTGAGACCTTTGATGATCGTGACGACGGCGATCACCGCAGCGACACCTACGACGATGCCGACCAGCGTCAGCGCTGTGCGCAGCTTGTTCGAGCGCAGGCTGGCGGTGGCGACACGAAACGCCTCCCAGATGGCGGTGAGACGAAATAGGTATCGCATTTTGTGCCTCTTTGCGGCTACTTAATTCTTTCGTCTTTTTCGATTAGACCGTCGCGAATCGAGACGACGCGGTGGGCGCGTTCTGCGATGTCGTGCTCGTGTGTCACGACGATGATCGTGTTGCCTTCCGAGTGCAGGCGTTCAAACAGGTCCATGATTTCCATGCTGGTGTGCGAGTCGAGCGCTCCGGTCGGCTCGTCAGCCAGCAGAATCGAGGGATGATTCACGAGCGCGCGTGCAATAGCAACGCGTTGTCGCTGTCCGCCCGAGAGCTCGTTGGGCTTGTGAGTCATACGCTCCGTCAGGTCCACGGCCTGGAGCGCTTTCTTCGCCATCTCATGTCGCTGCGACGCGCCCACACCACCGTAAATCAGCGGCAGCTCGACGTTGTGCAACGCCGTGGCGCGCGCGAGCAGATTGAACGTTTGAAAAACGAAACCGACTTCCTGATTGCGAATACGAGCAAGCTCGTCGTCGTCCATCTCAGATACGTTCTTGCCGTTGAGCCAGTATTCACCCTGGCTCGGAGTATCGAGACAGCCGATCAGATTCATCAACGTCGACTTGCCGGAACCGGATGGACCAATGATCGCAATGTACTCGCCACGAGGGATATCAAACGACACTCCGTGCAGCGCGTGAACCTTCTCAGTACCCATCTGGTAAGTCTTCCAGATGTTGCGCATCGAGATCAGCATTCGCGGGTCGTGTCCGTTGACCTCGGCGCGGGGCGTGGTCACACTTTCCGGCGGAGTAAGCGTTAGCGTAGCAGCGTCACTCATCTAGGCCTCTTTTTCATTTGCGTTGCCGGGTTTCTTCGTCTGACGCTTGATCGTCATGCCGTCTTTCAGCGTCTTCAACACGCGACTGGGCCCACGCACGATCTCCATTTTTGGCGACACACCACTCGTGATCTCAATATCAGCCTCACCCGTGATGCCTGTGGTCACTTCGATAAACCTGACCTTGTTGTTCTCGACGACGTAAACACCTTTTTGCGGTTTCGCCTTCTCACCAACCGGCGATGCGGTCGGAACACTGCCTGAGACCGTCGCGTTGGGCGACGCAGCCGCGGGCGCCTTCTCGACAATCGCTTCAAGTGGCACTGCCAGCACGTTGGTCTTGGTGTCGGTTGTGATTGTCGCGGTCGAGCTCATGCCGGGTCGCAGCGCGTTCATAACATCTTCCGGCAGGTCTTTGAGCTCGAGTGTGACCTTGAACTCTTTCGCTTCCTGCACGTTCACGCGGTTCGACAAGCCGCCCGTCTGGTCTGACTTCGAAATCGCGAGCGGGTTTTTCTGTGTGACAACCGCCTTGATTTCCTTGTCGCCGAGTGCGTCAACCTTGACCTTGGCTTCCTGGCCCACTTTGACGTTGTTGATTTCGGTCTCGTCGACGTTCACTTCAACGTTGATCTGCGACATGTCGGCAATGGTCATCAGCGGCGTTGTCGATAGACCAGCGACGGCAAACTCACCGACGCGCGTCGGAATATCAGCCACTACGCCGTTCAAGGGCGACAACTGCGTCGCTTTCGAGCGCTGGCTCGTCTGACCGCGCAACATCGCCGACTGCTGGCTGGCGCGCATTTCTGACGACTTGATGCTCGTTTGCGCATCTTTCACGGCGATGCGCTGTTGATTCGCGCGCTCCGTGGCTTCTTTTACTGCGATTCTCTGGGCTTCGAGATTGGCTTTGGCGGTTTCCAAACCGATCTTCGCCGTGTCGAAGCGGTCGCGGGCGGTGTCGTATTCGACTCGGGAGGCGACGCCGGCTTCGATCAATTCCGTGTATCGTTTGAGCTCCCGTTGGGCTGTGTTGACATCGACCTGGGCACGATCAACATTAGTTTGCAGGGCTACGACTTGCTGTCGCGCCGCTGCAACTGAGGCTTCAGCTACGACGAGCGCCTGTTGCGCTGAGCTGACCGCGTTGCGCGCGTTTTGCACGTCGTTTATTGACGCCTGGGTGGCGGCCCACTGCGCGTCCTGGCCTGACTGTAGCTGCGTTGGATCGACGCGGACCAGCGGTTTGCCCTTGGTAACCATGTCGCCGGCAGTCACGTAAATCTCTTCAATACGGCCGGGAACCTCGCTCGTAAGCTTGATATAGCGTATTGGTCGCACCTCGCCCGATGCGGTCACGGTCTGTTTCAGCTCGGGGCGGGTTTCGAGCTTGACGGTCACAACCTCGGGCTCTTCTTTACGGGTTGCAACCACGCTGATGACGACGACGATAGCGAGCACCGCGGCCACCACCACGCCGATAATGATCTTCTTTTTGCGACTCAATGCCATTCTTTCGTTCCTTTTTGCAGGGGGCCTTCAAAATCTCGAAGATGTTTCTACGTGGAAACTTATCAAACAGTTTCATCTTAGAGCAAACGCGAGCAGGCATACTTCAAACGCTAAAGTGTGCGATTTATTAACACTTCCAACGCCGTAGACGTTTGCCAGTCCCGGTCTGTTAACGCCGAAGGCGTTCGCTAATTGGAGCCCAGGGTTGGAGCGCCAGCGACAACCTTGGGACAAGAATTCAAATACACGCTAAACCCTGAAAAGGTTTGTATTGCCTTGGAACCCTTTCAGGGTTGGTAGTTCCTGGTGATTGTTTACCCAGGGTTCTTCGAACCCTGGGCTGCAATTAGCGAACGCCTCGGCGTTAAGCAAAGCACCGACGGTTTTTATGATGCGTTGGCTGGCGAGCGGGTTTCGCGCTAAAATGATTTGCTTTTTTGAAGACTATGATTACGTGCGATAGGTGCAAAACAGAAAATCTCGATGGCTCGCAGTATTGCGACGAATGTGGCGCGCCGTTGAGACCAAATGGCCGTCCCAATCCCGTGCAGCAGAGACCCGCGCCCGGTGGTAACGGCAACCATGCCCCGTCGCCGGGATCCACTGCTGAAGTAGGCGGGCGCGTCTCCGCCGGCCTCAGTTATTCAGCGTTACGCGCCGCTGCCAAACCGCACGCTCGCCTGGTTATCGAAAAGGGCCGCTCGACCGGAAAACAGTTTATGCTGAGTGATGTCGAAGCCCAGATCGGGCGCTGGGACGCCGACGGCGGTATCTTCCCCGACGTGGATCTGGACACAGACGATCCCGAAGCAAAGGTCTCTAGACGTCACGCACGCATTACTCTAAACAACGGCCAGTACTTTCTTGAAGATTTAGGATCCACAAACGGTACGTTTATCAATCGTGGCAAGAGGTTAGCGCCGGGACAGCGCCAGGCGTTATGTGACGGTGACGAAATCATCGTCGGCAAAACTTTTTTGCGCTTCCATATTGTGAAATAGCTTCTTCTCTGTGCAACCTCCGTGTTCTCTGTGTCTCTGTGGTTAAGATAATTCGCAGGGAAAAACCACCACAGAGACACAGAGAACACAGAGGTTGCACAGAGAAATCGTTAACAAATGTCTGAGTGTCAATCATGTGGGGCGCACATATCGCCTGGCGAGCATTTCTGCGGTAATTGCGGGATGCCGCTAAAGCCCGAATCGGCAGAGCTGAAGACCCTTGCCGCGAATCCCGGCGACGAGGTCGATCTGCAGCCATCACGTCCGGGCCGTGAGTGGGCCAATACACTCGACGACGAACCTGTCCACGTTACCGCGCCTCCAGACCAGCCTGAACCTGCGCCGGCAGAACCGTCAGGCAGTCTCGAGACAACGTATGTCGATCCGGAAAGCATTGAGGAGCCATCCGCTCCGCTCTCTTCAAATTCACTCGGCGGCTCGTTCACTGACAACATCGCCACCCCAGGCAAGAGTCCCACTCCGACAGAAGGCACGACCGGCGGTAAACGTCCGAGCGTAAAGCAACTCGCCGCGAACACCGTTTTAAACGGTCGCTATGAGATCGTGCGTCGCATCGGTGGCGGTGGCATGGGCGCGGTCTATCTCGCGAAGGATCGCAATCTCGGCGACGCGCCACGCGCGGTGAAAGAGATGGTCGAGTCGCACCTCGATCCGGCACAGCATGAAAAAGCGATTGGCGACTTCAAACGCGAGTCGCTGTTGCTGACGTCGCTCGAACATCCTTGCATCCCGACTATCTACGACTATTTCTACGACGATAAGAGCGGTCGTTTCTATCTCGTCATGAAATATATTTCGGGGGGCGACCTCGCCTCGCGAATGCGTGCGGCAGTCGGCGGCAGACTCGACGAAAAGACCGTCACCGATTGGGGTATGCAAGTCGCCGACGTGCTCGACTACCTGCACTCAAGACCAAAACCGATCATCTATCGCGATCTCAAGCCGGCGAATTTGATGATCGACGGCAACACGGGTCGAGTGATGCTGATCGATTTCGGGATCGCGCGCTGGGTGTCGCAGCAGGAAAAAGGTGTGACTGCGGTCGGCACGATGGGTTATGCGCCGCCGGAGTTGTTCAGTGGACGAGTGCAACCTGCGTCTGATGTTTACAGTCTCGGCGCAACGATGTTTCACCTGATGACGGGCTCCGATCCGCAGGATAATCCGCTTTTGATTTTTGATTTCACGAAGAACCCGCGGCCGCGACAGATCGCGCCGTCGATCTCGAGCGAGATGGAGATGATCCTGATGCGCGCGGTCGAGTACAAGCCCGAAGATCGTTTCCGGACCGCGGGCGATTTGCGAAACGAGCTCGCGATTCATCTCGAGAAGTTGTTGTCCGGACGTGTTAGTTATGGAATGCCCGCGCCTGTTTCCGGCATCGAGACGGTGCAGGTGCAAACAGTCTATTGCGGCTTTTGCGGTGGTCGCATTGCTGCTGACGATGTGTTTTGTGCACACTGCGGCGCACGACAACCGCTTGCTGGTGTCGGAACAAGCTCGTCGTTGCTGCATACTGTACGACCGACGGCGAAGCTCGTCGTTGCCGGAACCACTGAGCTCGACGCATCGTTCATTCTTCAGAAAGACAGCAACTTGCTCGGACGCACCGATCCGCATTCAAACATTTTCCCGGAAATCGATCTTTCGCGATTCGATCCGGAAACGAAAGTTTCGCGACGTCATGCGCGCATCTGGCTTGAAGGAGAAACATTTCTCGTCGAGGATCTCGGCTCGGTGAACGGCACCGTGATCAACGACTCGGTGCGTCTCGCGCCGCGCCAGCCGCGCGTGCTCGATAGTGGCGATAAACTGCGCGTTGGCGAAACGACGCTGCACTTTTTAGTTGGTTAGCAATGTTGTTCTTCTCTGTGCAACCTGTGAATAGAACAAGTCAGGAAGAGGGGCTTGCCCCCGCTGTTGCTTGGATTGGACGAGCGGGGGCAAGCCCCTCTTCCTGAACCTGTTCTATTATAGAAATCGAAATTTCTTAATAATGACTGCTGCCCAAGGTTTGCCGCGCTCCCAGGCAAGAGCCCGCACCGCCAGACATGGCGGAGAACGACTCAGAGCCCCATTTCCTCTCCGTTGTGGCGCTCTGCTGATCGACTACATCGCACTCGTTTCCCTCGTTGTGTTAGGCACGCTCGTGTCGCGCATGCTTGGTGGAGGCGGGCGCGCAGCCGGCAGCTCTGCCGAAACTGCAGGGATCCTGCTCGCGGTCCTGTTGGTTATCGTGAACCTCGTCGTGCTTCCGGGTCTCACCGGCATGACGCTTGGTAAGTGGGCCACCGGTCTGCGCATCGAAAGAAACGACGGCGCTCCTATGGGCATCGGTCGCGCATTGTTACGTCATTTCGTTGGTTATCCGCTCTCGTTTGCACTTCTCGGTCTTGGTTTTTTGATTGCCGCAGTGTCCGTGCATGGCAGAGGCTTGCACGATATGATAGCTGGCACCATTGTCGTTCGTGAGGGTTCGATCTAGTTTGACGCTTCCTTAGTACCACCCGTGTCTTCAGGCAAAATGACAGAGCTCATAGTTAAGTATCCCGACCGCGCGCCGGACCATTTTCCACTCGGCCGGCTTCGTATAACTATCGGCCGCTCCGCGCGCAACGATCTTTGCATTCCCGATCCGTTCGCTTCGCGTGTGCATGCTGAAGTGCGCCGCGAAGGAGACGAGTACATCCTGCAAGATCTCGGCTCCGCAAACGGCACGCTCTACAACGGCGCGACTGTCGAAGGTGCGATTCATCTGACATCCGGCGGCCGCATTCAGATCGGAGAGACGGAGATCGTGTTTGACGACGGCACGTTCAACTCCGGTTTGGGTGCGACGATGATCACTGACAACTCCGGAACCTCACTTCCGGAAGCAACGATCGCGCTCGCCTCAGGCGACAGAACAACGTCAGGTTTACTCGAAGCGATTGAAGGCGCACGTACGCAACCGGAAGAGATCGTGTCGTCGTCGACAGTTACGACAGTCACTCCGAAAGCGGCGAAGCAGGGCGACTTGCTGGCGCTGATCAGCAAAGTGGGAATCACGCTCCTCGCGTCTGCGACGTTGAATGAAACTCTCGAACAGATCGTGTCGCTCGTGTTTGAGTCAGTGCCTGCGGACCGTTGTCTGCTCATGATGCGCGACGAGGGCAGTGAAGATTTGCGCGTCGCAGTGGCGCGGTTGCGCGATCGTGTTGGCGAGGTTGGTGAGATTCGCGTTTCACGCAACGTGCTGGATGAAGTCGTGATTCGTGGCAAGTCAGTGTTGACGTCTGATGCGCAACACGATCCGCGATTTGCGAGTGGCACGATGGTTCTGCAGGGCGTGAGATCTGTGTTGGCTGTGCCGCTCGGTGTGGCAGACAAGGTGTTTGGGATCATCTACGCCGATTCACCGATCGCAGAAGGTCGATTCACAGAAGATCACTTGAAGGTGTTGACCACGCTCGCGTCAGTCGCTGCGATCCGTGTTGAGAATGCGCGGCTAGTTGAAGCAAGGCTGGAGCGTGAGCGACTTGAGCGTGAGCTTGCGCTCGCGAGTGAGATTCAGCAGCGCTTTCAACCGACTGCGCCGCCGCACGTGAATGGCTACGAGCTTCAAGGGATCAGTTTTCCGTGTTACGAGATTGGCGGCGATTACTACGACTTCATTGAGCGTGAAGATGGACGTTTGGTGATCGCGCTGGGTGACGTGTCGGGCAAGGGAACAGCGGCGGCGCTGTTGATGTCGTCACTGCACGCCGCGATTCATGCACAGTCAGCGTCGCACGATTCGCTCGTGGCGACGATCTCCGCGGTCAATCGTTATCTGGCGGACAACATACCCGCGAACCGTTTTGTGACGTTGTTTTATGCTGAGCTCGATCCGGAGTCGGGATCGCTATCGTTTTTGAATGCCGGACACAATCCGCCGTTGATTGTTCATTCGGCTGGAACGGTCGAGCAACTTGCGTCAGGTGGTTTGCCGCTCGGGATCAAGCGCGATGCTGAATATCGCGAGGGGCGTACGCACATGCAGCATGGCGATGTGCTCTGCATCTATTCGGACGGTGTAACTGAGTCTTGCAGTCCGGGAGGTGAAGAGTTTGGCGCGACGCGTTTGTATGAAGTGGTGTCGCGCAACATCGAGGCGTCGGCTGCGGGAATACGCGATCGGATTGAGTCGTCGTTGACGAAGTTCTCGCAGGGCACAAGCGCCGCTGATGACATCACGCTCGTGATCGTGAAGAGACAGACGTAAACAGGATTACAGGATTTGCATGATTAACAAGACATCCTGTTAATTCTGTAAATCTTGTAATCATGGATCCTGATACCGACATTGGCGGACCAGCACATAGATTTCCCGCCACTAATCATTCCGCTATCATCAACGCCCGCAGCGACGACAGCCGTGTCCGCCGTCGCGCCTTCGACACGATTCTCGCGAGCTACTGGAAACCCACGTACAAATACATTCGCCTGAAGTGGCACGCGGACAACGAAGACGCCAAAGATCTCACGCAGAGCTTCTTCGCCAGCGCTTTCGAAAAGAATTACTTCGCCACTTACGACGCTCGCAAGGCCAGCTTTCAAACGTTTCTGCGCACGTGTCTCGATGGTTTTGTCGCCAACGAGCGCAAAGCCGGCAGTAGGCTAAAGCGTGGCGGCGACATGGACCATTACCAGCTTGACTTCGCTGCGGCGGAACATGAGCTCGCCGCGCACGCTTCTTCCACTCTCAGTCACGAAGATTATTTTCATCGCGAGTGGGTGCGCTGGATGTTTACCCTTGCTGTCGATGCATTTCGACAACGTTGTGAAGAGTCGGGCCGCGCGGTTCACTTCCAACTCTTCGAGCGTTACGACTTGAGCGACGATGAAGTCTCGTATGCATCACTCGCCGCTGACTTCGGCCTCGACACTGCGACAGTCAACAACTATCTCGCAGCCGCGCGTCGCGACTTCCGCCGCACCGTGCTCGAGAAGCTGCGTGAGATTACCGCCACTGACGAAGAGTTCCGCACTGAAGCACGCTCGCTGCTGGGAATCGAGGCGAAATGAAGTGGCTTTCTGACGATAAGTTAAATCACCTGCGCACTGTCGTGAGCGAGCCGGATTTCAGTGCGACGAAGTACACGTTCGTGAAAGAGCTCGGACGTGGCGGGATGGGAATAGTTTGTCTTGCTGAAGATCGCGAGCTTGATCGTCTCGTCGCAATCAAGATCCTCAACACACCTGACATTACTGAAGACCTGCGCAACCGGATGATTCGTGAAGCGCAGATCATCGCGCGCCTCGAGCATCCGGGAATCGTCCCCGTTCACGATGTTGGGACGTTACCTGACGGCCGCATTTACTACGCAATGAAGTTTGTCCGCGGCAACCGCCTCGACGAGTACGCCGCGCAAGGCGCCTCATTACGTGATCGTCTGCGAAAGTTTCAGTCTGTTTGCGACGCTGTGGCATTCGCCCACGCCCACGGCGTCATCCATCGCGATCTCAAGCCGCAAAACATCATGATCGGATCGTTCGGCGAAGTGCTCGTGCTCGACTGGGGTGTAGCAAAGATCCGCGACGATCCGCGTTCATCCGCATTTCATGAAACGATGGAAGGCACAGTGATCGGCACTCGTCGTTACATGTCACCCGAACAAGAGCGCGGCGAGATCGACCAGCTTGACGAGCGCTCCGACATCTACGCACTCGGCGCTGTGCTCTCTTTCCTCCTAAACGATCAACCGAAAGTGAGCAAAGCCGCTGCAGCGATTTCTTCAAAAGCAATGTCGAGCGAAAAGGCGAACCGGTACGCAACCGCATCAGATCTCTCGGCGGACATCGGTCGCTTGCTCGATGATGAGCCCGTCTCCGCGTATCGGGAAAATGCGTTTGAACGCACCAGCCGCTGGGTCGGCAAGAACCGATTCCTGGTCCTCCTGGTGCTCGCTTACCTGCTAATGAGAATTTTTTTGATTTTTACTTCTCGACGTTAAAGATTTCTCGACGAACGTTTAATAGAAGAATAGAACGATCTGAATAAAGGAGAAAACGATGTCCAAGCCCCTGATTGGAGTAATTCTCGGCGCTGTGCTCGGCGCGATTGACGGCCTGACTGCATGGTTCACCCCGGCCGTGAGAGATCAGCTTTTCGGAATCGTCTTTGGTTCCACGATCAAAGGAATCATCGCCGGCGTGGCGATCGGCTTCTTCGCGAGGAAGTTTCACTCGTTGCCGATCGGCATCTTGTTCGGCGTGATTGTCGGTGCAATCCTCGCGTGGCTCGTGGCCTTCCTGCAGGGCGGTTATTACTTCCAAATCATCCTGCCAGGCACCCTCGTCGGCCTCATCGTCGGCTTCGCCACGCAAAAATACGGCACGCCCGCCACCGCGAATTAAGAGTTGCCACAAAAAGGCAAAAATGAAGAAATCACTTCTTTCCGTCTTCTAAGAAATATTCTTTTGTGTTTTTGTGCCTTTTTGTGGCTAAAAAATAAAAGGAGCAAATTTAATGTCGAGAGTTGTTCATTTTGAGATCCATGCGGCCGACCCGGATCGTGCCGTCAACTTTTATCAAACGCTGTTTGGCTGGACTTTTCAGAAATGGGAAGGGCCGATGGATTACTGGCTCATCATCACTGGCCCGGACGATCAGCGTGGAATCAACGGTGGCCTCGTGCGGCGCCAGGGTGAGATTGATGGACAGGCTGTGATTGCTTACGTGTGTACAGTCGATGTAGAAGATCTCGATGCGTCAGTGCAGGCTGCGCTCGACAACGGTGGGCAGGTGGCGCTTCCGAAGATGCCAGTCCCCGGCGTCGGCTGGCTCGCTTACTGCAAAGACACCGAAGGCAATATTTTCGGGATGATGCAGAACGACCCGAACGCAGGATAGAATGTTTGCCACGGATTACACGGATGAACACGGCTTAATCCGTGTTTTCCGTGTAAATCCGTGGTTAGTCACTCGGTTTGCCTTGCAGTAGGGGCTCTGACTTGAGCGTTTGTGGGCCATTCTCGTTACAGATCGCGAACGATGCGCCGTCATACATCGTCACACCCGCATACTCGCCCTTCGCATTCAGTATGTAGAAGTTGATTCCGAAGTTTGGCAGGCCGCGGCTGTTCAGCAGTCGCTTCTCCACGGTGTTGTTCTTGATCCGGTTCAGCACTTCCATGCCGGCGTCTTTCGGATGCGCGCCGCGTCGCATCTCCTCGACGATCACGAACGAGCAGAGATTGAAGAGATTCGCTTCACCGCGTCCGGTCGAGCCCGCCGCGCCGACTGCTCCATCGACATATAGTCCCGCGCCAAGGATCGGAGAATCTCCGAGACGTCCGGGAATCTTCCATGCGAGTCCGCTCGTGGTCGTGACGCCACAGATGTCACCGCGCGAGTTGATGCCGTCGCAGTTGATCGTGCCGTGGAGATTTTCTTCGCGCAGCTTTCCTTCGGCCAGCATCTCGAGTGCGACGCGATGACCAACTTCAGCGCGCTTCTTCGGATCGAGGTAGTGTTGCGGGTCTGAGCGTCGTTTCCACTCGAGCCACTGTTTGCGCGAGTTCTCAGTATTGAGATCGTCTTCGATCTTGAATCCCATGCCGCGCGCGAAGTCCTGCGCACCTTTGCCGACGATGAGATGGTGATCGGTTTCTTCCATCACCGCCCTGGCGACGAGCGACGGCGTCCGCACACCCTCGAGGGCGCCCACTGCGCCCGCGCGTTTCTTCGGCCCGTGCATCACTGATGAATCGAGTTGGACCACGCCGTCAGCATTCGGCAACCCGCCGTAGCCGACGCTGTCGTCGAGCGGATCGAGCTCGACGATATTCACGCCCGCAATCACCGCATCGAGCACATCCGCGCCCCCGGTAATCATCGTGAACGCCTTCTGCACGGCGGTTACGTTTCCGCCATTCTTGAAGTGATTCCCATTAGCAGACGAAATCACGAGTGGCTTCACCGCGCTCTGCGTCATGATTGTCGGGAAACCTGAAACCTCGTTGGTGGCAGCCAAAGCCAGTCCCGCTACGGCTCCGTTGCGCATGAAATCGCGGCGTTTCATTCTTTTGCTCATGTTGTCCTCGTTTTCAGGAGAGTGGGCCACAGATTAACGCAGATGACACTGATCAGGAAAGTGCTTCTTTGATTCTTTCGGCGGTTTTGGGGCCGATGCCGTCGACCATATCGAGGCCGCCGCCTGCTACAAACGTTTTTAGATCGGGGAGGGACGAGACTTTGAAGCGTTGGTGGAGCAGCGCCGCCGTCTTCGGGCCGATGCCGGGAATTTCCAGAAGGTCGAGCACCGTTTCGGGCGTCTCGGCAGTTAGTCGTTCCCACGCATCGAAAGTTCCCTTCGACAGTAACTCAATGACTTTGCCCGCGATCGCTTTGCCGATACCAGGAATTTCCTGCAAGCCCTTGACGCCTTCCTGATCCACAATCTCTTTCAGCGACGTTGGCCACACTTCGATCGATTCGGCTGCGTTACGATACGAGCGCAGACGAAATGGATCGTCGCCGCGAACTTCCATGAGCGCAGAAAGACGATAGAACCGGCGGGCAATTTCCTTGTTGTCCATTGATTTCGCTTAGTCTAACGTCGGCGGCGGAGTAATATCAAAGGCATGGACATAAAAAGACGACAGCTTCTAACCGGCATTTCCGTCGCGGGTGCCGGAGTTTTGCTCAATGCTTGCCGTAGTAACACACAAACGCGCACCGGCGGCGCCACGAATGATGAAAATAAAGAAGCGCCAGCGCCGGGTGAAGCTGAGCCGGTTGAGGTGACGGCGACTGAAGACTTGATGCGCGAACACGGAATCCTGCGACGCGCCTTGCTGGTCTACCAGGAATCAGCAGTTCGCTTGCGGCAGGATCCCGCGTCAGTGCCACCCGACGCACTCGAAAAAACGGCGAACCTGTTTCGAGTGTTCGGCGAGGATTACCACGAGAAGAAGTTGGAAGAGACGTTCATCTTTCCGGCGGTAAAGAAGACGACGAACGCGGCGACGCCGTACGTCGATATATTGTTGGCCCAGCACGTGCGCGGACGCCAGATCACGGAATACCTGTTGTCGATCTCACAGGCGGATAAAATTGCTTCGAACAGTATCGAGCCGCTCGCGAAGGCGTTGGAGTCGTTTGTGCGCATGTATGAGCATCATGCGGCGATTGAAGACACGATCGTGTTTCCGGCGTGGAAGGCGGCAATCGGTGGCAATGAGCTCGATGAGTTGGGAGAGAAGTTTGAAGAGATCGAGCACGAGCAGTTTGGCAGCGATGGCTTCGAGACGGCGCTCAAGCGGATGGAAGAGATCGAGCAGAGTCTCGGATTATCGAATTTAGATATGTTCACCGCTCCACCGCCGCCTAAATAAACCCATCCACAGATTACGCAGATATTTTAAACGTCTGTGTAATCTGTGGATGGACTTTACTTTTCCTCACACAGAGACGACAATGCGCTACCCCTCAAAGCGGACGGAGGGCCTCACTGCTCCCAAGGCTTCTCAAAACCTCAACCTCTAACCTTTAGGAGCCACAACATGACATTCATTGAATTTGCTGACGAGCCCAGCCAGGAGGAACGCATCAACAAACTCCGCGCTGAGCTGGAAAAACTCGGCGGCAACACGTCCACACTCGAGTCGATGCCTGCTGACATGGAAGAAGAATTCCTGCGGCACGTGCTCGAATACGAAACCGCTGAACAGATTAGCCTGCTGCGCCTGCTCGAGAATGCGGGGCTGGAAGTGCTAGCGCCTGAGACGCTCGACGACGATGCGTTGAAGATCAAGCTGAAGGAGCTTATCGATCGCATGGCGTCAGTCGGGGCTTATGTCCTGCATACGAATCATCTCTCGAATCGCGATCTATATGACTATCTTTATCACGATGCTCTGCGTGAAGAGACGGTGCTGTTCCCTGAGAATCCCAGCTACGCTTACATGATCGATCTGACCGGAAGTGGCGGCGAAGACGACAATCTAACGTACCTGAAGTATTACGCGGACGAGGAGTATCGCAGGCAGTGGGCGCACGATTGGCCTAACGATCCGATGCCCGAGCACGAAGAGCCGCCATTCGATCGCGATCGGTTCTTGCCACAGTCACCGGTGGGATGATTTTTGCCACGGATTACACGGATTTTCACTGTAGTTCTGTGTAATCCGTGTAATCCGTGGCTTAACTAAGCGACGATCATGGTGCCGGTGCCTTTGTCCGTGAAGATCTCGGACAGGAGTGCATTACGTTTGGTGCCGCTGATGATGTGTGCGCTGTGAACGCCGCGCTCTAACAAAGCGATGATGCTCTGGAGCTTTGGGATCATTCCGCCCGAAGCCGAGCCGTTGCTAATCAGCTCACCGGCTTCGGTGGCGGTGACACGGGATAACTTTGTCTGCGGATCGCCTGCGGTGAGATAGATTCCGTCGACATCGCTGAGCAGGATTAGTTTCTCGGCTTTTAGTTGGACGGCGATCTCGGCGGCGATCGTGTCGGCGTTGATGTTGAAGACCATGCCCTCGTCGTCTGCACCGAGCGACGAGATCACCGGCAGGTAACCGTGATCCAGCAAGACCGTTAAGAGTCGCGCATTGATCTGGACCACGTCACCGACAAACCCGAAATCGACTTTATCGCGGACACCCGTTTCGCGATTAAGGATCTCTTTTGGCGGGCGCTTCTCGGCGTGGACGATGTTGCCGTCGACGCCTGAGAGTCCCACGGCTTCGATGCTGCGCTGACGGAGTGCTGCGAGAATGTCTGTATTGATCTTTCCGGCAAAGATCATCTTCGCCATTTCGAGGGTGGCATCGTCGGTGACGCGCCGTCCTTCGATGATCGTCTGCTCGATCCCGAGTTTCTTTGCGAGCTCGGTGAGCTGTTTGCCGCCGCCGTGAACAACACAGATGCGGATGCCGACCTGGTGCAGCAATGCCAGCTCTTCGGCGAGTGAGGTCAGATTCTCCTGATGTTCCGTGACCTTGCCCGAGAGTTTGACGACAAACGTCTGTCCCTGGAAACGCTGAATATACGGCAACGCCTCGCGCAACAGATCCAAACGAAGCTGATCGTCGACCCCTTTGGTTTCGAGCATGGTCTAATCTCCCAACAACCTTGCCAGTATCGCTTTCTGCACGTGCAGACGATTTTCAGCTTCGTCGATCACGACGGAGGCGGGCGAATCGAGCACGGCATCAGTCGCGATCACGTTCCGGCGCACCGGTAAACAGTGCATGAAGATCGCATTGTTGGTGCGCGACATCTTTTCTTCATCGACGATCCACTTGCTCCGGTATTGGGCGCGGGTCGCAATGTCCTGATCGGTATTACCGTAAAACTGTTTCGATCCCCAGCTCTTCGCGTAAATAACATCCGCGCCGTCAAAGGCAGTTTCGATATCATTCGTAACAGTCGCGCCCAACGTCTCGATCAACTCTTCATCGAGATCGTAGCCGGGCGGATGTGCGATGACGAGATCGTGGTCCATCTGCCCGGCAGCGAGTGCGAAGCTGTTCGGCACGGCCATCGGCAGCGGTTTCGGATGCCAGGCCCAGGTGAGCACGACGCGTTTACGCCCCGCCCCGAGCTTCTCGCGAATCGTCAGCATATCCGCCAGCGACTGGCAGGGATGATGCATCGCCGATTCGAGATTGATAATCGGAACCGACGCATACTGCGCAAACGCATTAAGGATCGGGTCCGTCCGCTCTTCTTCCCAATTCTTTAACGCCGCGAAAGTCCGCACACCGATCGCGACACAATATCTCTCGAGCACGCGCACAAACTCGGCGACGTGCTCGGTCTTATCTCCATCCATTACCGCACCTGGGCGATGCTCGATCGTCCAACTAGTCCCACCGGGCTCGAGCACGACCGCATTTCCACCGAGCTCATAAATTCCAACCTGCATCGACGCACGCGTCCGCAGACTCGGATTGAAAAACACGAGCGCTACACTTTTCCCCGCAAGCGGCTTAGAAACATCATCGCCCCTCTTGAACCTCAACGCAGACTCGAGCAACTTCTCGATCTGCTCGCGAGTTAGATCCATCGTGCTGATCATCAGTGAAAATCCGTGGCTAAAACAAACTCGTCAATGTGCTCTTCGGTCAGACACAACGGCGGCAACAACCTCAATACTTTTGGATTGCTCGACGTCCCAGTAATAATCTTCCTCTCCAACAACCTCTTATGAACGGCTGCGGCATTCTCGCTGAACTCGATCCCCAACAAGAACCCGAGCCCATGCACGGCAACCACCTGCTCGACTTCAAGCAAACGCTCGCGCAGATATGCTTCAACACGCCGCACATTCTCCAGCATGCCATCTTGTTCAATCGCTTCTAGCGTCGCCGTGACAGCCGCCATCGCGAGCATTCCACCGCCAAACGTCGTGCCGAGATCGTTCTCCTTGATATGCGAAGCGATCGCGTCAGTCACGAGACACGCGCCGACCGGAACACCGCTGCCCAGTGACTTCGCGAGGGTCACGACGTCAGGCACCACACCACCACCCGCTTCGCTGCCTGCAAAGAACCATTGGCCCGTACGGCCCACACCAGTCTGCACTTCGTCATAGATCAGCACGATGCCGCGTTCGTCACACAACGTACGCAGCGAGCGATAAAACTCAGGCCCGGCCATGCGGACGCCGGCCATCGATTGAATCGGCTCGAGCATGATGGCAGCGACACTGTCATCAGCGAGTGCGCGTACGGATTCCACATTGCCGAACTCAGCTTCGAGGTGTCCAGGCACGTTTGGTTTTCCGAGCTCGCGATACTTGCCGAGAAACGTCGCGCTGATCGAGTCGGCAGTGCGCCCGTGAAAGCCGCCGGAGAACGTGATGATCTTCTCGCGGCCAGTGGCCATGCGCGCCATGCGCATCGCATTCTCGTTTGCTTCCGTGCCGGAGTTACAGAAGAAAGTTTTGGCGAGGGGAGCAGGCGCGATCGAGACGAGCTTCTCCGCGGCCCGCGCACGCGCACTCGAGTAGACGAGGTTTGAGTAAAACAACAGCTCGCCGGCCTGTTTGCATAGCGCCTTGACGACGTGCGGGTGACAATGTCCGGTGCCCGCCACTGCGTGACCGCCGTAGAGGTCGAGATACTTGTCGCCATTGCTCGTGTAGATCCAGACACCCTCGCCGCGCTCTGCAGCGATGGGCATCTTCTTGTATGTGGCGAGCTGAAACTGGTCTTCGTTTGTCATTATCGGAAAACTTAGCCACGGATAAACGCGATTGATTACGGATTGGTGCCGACGAATTTCAGGCTCGTAGTTTCATCCAGGCCGAACATCAGGTTCATGTTTTGCACGGCCTGACCGGCGGCACCTTTAACGAGGTTATCGATCGCGGAGAAGACCACGATCTGGTTGCCGCGCGTCGCGAAACCGATGTCGCAGAAGTTCGTCGTCTTCACCCAGTTGATGTCCGGCGAACCGTTCACGAGGCGCACGAAGAATGATCCGCGATAGAAGTCTGCGAAGATCTTGCGCAATTCGGCTTCGGTTAATTCGGTTTTACTTTCGGCGTAAATGGAAGAAAAGATACCGCGCGCGACTGGCAGCGAGTGCGTCATGAATACGAGCTCGCTGGTCCAATCACCGACGTGCGCGAGCTCCTGTTCGATCTCCGGAACGTGCTGGTGCGTGAAAGGCTTATACGCGTAGAACGAAGTCATTCGCTGCGGATGGTGCGTGTTCGCTGCGGCCTTCGCGCCTGAGCCTGACGATCCAGTCTTTGCGTCGACAACGACACGGCCATTGAGCAAACCGTTGGCAACGAGCGGCGCCAGGCCCAACAACGTTGCCGTTGCAAAGCAGCCAGGGTTAGCGATTAAACGCGCGTTGCGAATCGTTTCGCGGTTGGTTTCAGTCAAACCGTAAACAAACTCTGCCTGCGCGTGCATGGCAGTATGTGGTTGTTTGTAATGCTTCTCGAAGACGATCTGATCGCGCAGCCGGAAATCGCCCGAGAGATCGATCGCTTTCACGTTTGATGGAAGTCGCGGAATGATGTCCATCGCCTGCCCGTGCGGGAGCGCGAGAAACACACAATCGATGTCGCTGAGATCTTCCGGATCTTTGATGAAGCTCAGAGTTGTGAGGCCGTTCAGGTTGCGATGAACTTCGCCGACCGGTTTTCCAGCTTGCTCATTCGCCGTCACGAAAACAACGTCAACATTCGGATGGAACAGCAGAATACGGAGCAACTCCGAGCCGCCATATCCCGACCCGCCAAAAATCCCAACACGAATATTGCTTTCCTGTCTCATTAGCCGAAATCTTTCATTAGAATACGATCTGAAAATTGAACAAGTCAGGAAGAGGGCTTGCCCCCGCTTTTGCTTGGATTTGACGAGCGGGGGCAAGCCCCTCTTCCTGACTTGTTCTATACCGAGGCGCTCACTTCCACCTGGCTTGCCGCCACTCTGTCCATCACGATCTCAAACAACGCGTTGCCCTCGCGACGCGCATTCGCAGCCGGTACATCGAACTGTGTCCTGATGTAATCCTCACCCATCTTCGAATCAGTCACCGAACCCGCGATCACATCAACTTCAACACCGCGCCGCCGCAACAACTCAATCCCACCCCACGCACCAACATAATCAGACGCACAAAACACAATGGCCGCAGTTGCATCGAGCAGCTCAAAGTCGGCCAGCACTGTGTCCACCGAATAGCCGCCGAGAATTCCGTCACCCAGCTCAATCACTATCAGATCCGGATGCGCTTCGTTAAGCTTCGAGACTATGGCCTTTGCTGACGGCGCGAGATCCTCGATATCGACCGTCGATGGCAAACCGCAATCGAGAAAACTCGCTGTACTGACAGCGCCATGGTCCGCCATGTTCAATGTGTCGCGCAGGCAAGCAACACCCGAAAGCTTTCCTGCCGCCACTCGTAACCCCGCCCGCGTCGCCTGCTTGATGAGCTCAGTCGCAGCGTAAGTCTTCCCACTGTTCATGCTCGTGCCTGCGATCATCACGATCGGCGCGCTCTCACCCAGCGTGGTGCGCGTGGGCAACGCCGCATCCGCGATGTTTTGCACGCGACCCGCTTCATCACAAACGAGTCCGATCACTTCGAGCTTGATCGCATCGCCAAGACTCGAATGATGTCCGGTGCAAAGTCCCATCACGCCGCCCATGTTCAGCAGGTGCAGCTCATCGCCACTTCGCAGCGACGCGGGCACATCGCCCACAAAACCTTTCAACGCACGCCGACGACCGAGCACGCCAAGCAACAGATCGCCGGGATTGATCTTCGCGAGACGACCAGTCGGGAGCTCGAGCATGTTGTACGTCGCACTGTCAGTAAGCGCGCGCACAACGACAACGTCGCCCGCTTTCGTTGACTCAGAGCTCGAAACAAGCGCCACCGTCTTCGCGAGTGCGAGTGGTGATGTTGCCGAACCGATCTTGTCGACGTCGATGACGTTGATATTTGTGCTCATCGTTCACCTCCCAATCTGAGTCGCAGCGCGTTGAGCTTGATGAAACCCTCCGCATCGCGCTGGTTGTAAACCGTGTCAGCCTCGAACGTGGCCACCTTCTCGTCGTAAAGCGAATTCGGCGAGCGACGCCCAACGACGATCGCGTTTCCACGAAAGAGCTTTAGACGAACATCGCCGCTCACAGTTGCCTGAGTCTCATCAATCATTTTTCGCATCAGCCTAAACTCAGGCGCGAACCAGAAACCGTAATAGACGTTCTCAGCAAACTTCACACCGAGCGAGTCTTTCAAATGCACCACTTCACGATCGAGCGTGATCGATTCGAGCGCGCGATGTGCGACTTGCAGAATCGTGACCCCTGGCGTCTCGTAAACGCCGCGCGACTTCATCCCGACAAAACGATTCTCAACAACGTCGACGCGTCCGATACCGTGCTCGCCGCCGAGCTTGTTCAGCGTCTCGAGCAGCGTTACTGGATCCATCGGCTTGCCGTCGATCGCAACCGGCTCGCCTTTAAGGAAAGAGATCTCGATGTACTGCGCTTCGCCACGCGCATTCTCAGGCGAGCGCGTGAGCTGAAAAATATTCTCGGGCGGCTCGGCCCACGGGTCTTCAAGAATCCCGCCTTCGTAAGAGATGTGCATGAGATTCGCGTCGGTCGAGTAAGGCTTCTCGGCCGTCGCGGTCACGGGAATGTCGTGCTCCTTCGCATAGGTGATCAGGTCCATGCGACCTTTGAAGTCCCACTCGCGCCATGGAGCGATGACTTTGATGTCCGGCTGAAGCGCGTAATACGTCAGCTCGAAGCGCACTTGATCGTTACCTTTGCCGGTGGCGCCGTGTGCGACAGCGTCGGCGCCTTCTTTGCGCGCGATCTCGATCTGGTGTTTCGCGATCACAGGTCGTGCGAGCGAAGTGCCCATCAGATACACGCCTTCGTACACCGCATTGGCTTTGACTGCGGTCCAAACGTAGTCGCGCACAAACTCTTCGCGGAGATCTTCGACGTAGAGCTTCGAAGCGCCAGTCGCCAGCGCCTTCTCTTCGAGTCCCGCGAGCTCCGCGCCCTGGCCCACGTCTGCGCAGTAACACACCACTTCGCAGTGATACTGTTCCTTCAGCCAGCGGAGCATGACTGACGTGTCGAGCCCACCCGAGTACGCAAGTACGATCTTTTTAATATCCGTCTTCATCCCTGTTTATTCGTGTCCCCCAAAGAGTTTCCAAATCTCTTTCACTGCCGTGCGCTGCGACTTCGCGTCGCGCACGGCGATGAAGATCGTGTCTTCACCGGCGATCGTGCCGACGATCTCCGAAATCGCGGCGGCGTCGATCTCGACAGCGACCGCGGATGCGAGACCGGGAACAGTGCGCGCGATTACCAGACTGTCGCCCGCCTGGTCTAAACTCACGAGGCCGCGCGTGGTGGCGAAGCTGTTCGTGCGCGGCAACGTGTAATGGCCGTGATGCTTGACGACGCCGAGCTCTTCCAAATCGCGCGAGACGCTCGACTGCGTGGCGGGTGTGCCGGCCCGCTCGAGCAACGCGCGCAGGTCTTCCTGCGTGCCAACCGGCTTAGCTTGGATCAGGTTCAAAATCTGCTGTTGTCGGTCCCGTTTATTCATTTAACTTGCATAAACAATGCATAGATGCATAAACTATCACGCACGTTGCTGCGACGTCAAACGTTGGACAGGATTTACAAGATTCGAACAGGATTTACATGTCATCCTGAAAAATCTTGTAAATCCTGTCTGAGACTGAGTTGAGGAGCGAGTATGTCGAACAAACTTTGGGGCGGTAGATTTGAGGGGAAGATCGATCCGGGCTTCGCCGAGTTCAACAACTCGTATCGCTTCGACCGCAGGCTGTTCGAAGCCGATGTCACTGCCAGCATCGCTTACTGCCGGGCGCTGGAGAATGCGGGTGTGATCACGACTGAGGAAGGAGCACAGATCCGCGACGCGCTCGATACGATCCTCAAGGGTGGAGCTGATGAAGTTGATTCGGCTGAAGACGTGCATTCATTCGTCGAAGCACGATTGATCGAAGCGATTGGTGACACCGGGCGCAAGCTGCACACCGGACGCAGCCGCAACGATCAAATCGCTACAGACTTTCGACTCTGGCTGCGCAACTCGATCGATGAGCTCAAGGAAACCATTCGCGACGCGCAAACCGCTCTGCTCGACTTTGCCGAGACGAATCGCGAGGTCGTCATTCCCGGATACACACATCTGCAACGTGCGCAACCAGTCTTGCTGGCTCACTGGTGTCTCGCTTACGTCGAGATGCTTAAACGCGATCGCGAGCGCCTCACGGAGGTGCGTCGTCGTGTGAACGTGATGCCGCTAGGCTCTGCGGCGCTGGCGGGCACGTCGTTCCCGATTAATCGTGAGGAATTAGCGACAGCACTCGGCTTCGAAGGAGTTTCGCGCAACAGTCTCGACGCTGTGAGCGATCGCGATTTCGCGGTGGAGTTTTTGAGTGCATGCTCGTTGATCATGGTCCACCTGTCGCGACTCGCCGAAGACATTATTCTTTACGCGACGAGCGAGTTTGGATTTTTCCGGCTCGGCGATGCGATCGCGACAGGTTCGAGCTTGATGCCGCAGAAGAAAAATCCTGACTCGATGGAGCTCGTGCGTGGTAAGGCCGGGCGCGTGTTTGGCGGTCTGATCGGTTTGCTCACAACGCTGAAAGGATTGCCGCTCGCATACAACAAAGACATGCAGGAAGACAAAGAGGCGGTGTTTGATGCGTTTGATACTGTCTCGGCGAGTCTGCGTGTGACGGCTACGGTGTTGAGGAATATTGGGGTTGATAAAGAGCGGGCGGCTGCGGCGGCGACGAGTGGTTATATGAATGCGACCGAGCTCGCAGACTATCTCGTGCGCAAAGGCATGCCATTCCGTGAAGCGCACGAGGTTGTCGGAAGGATCGTGATGCGCACGATTGAGGCGGGGAAAGAGCTGGAGGAAATGGATCTCCGAGAGTTTTCAGAGTTGATAGAAGAGGATGTTTATGAGGCGCTGTCGCTGGAGAGTACGCTAAAAGCGAAGAGTCAAATTGGTGGGACGGCGCGTGAGGTTGTCGATAAAGCCTTAGCCACGGATAAGACGGATCTAAAAACGGATTAGCGCTGATCAGAGGGTTTGATGGTTTCCTGGTAGATGGATTTGAGGTCTTCAAGCTTCAAGACGACGGCGGGTTTCACGGCGTTGCGATTCGCATCCATGCTGATCACGCCGGTTACGCCGTTGAAGTCTTTTGTTTGGGCGAGGGCTTCGCGCAGCTTGTCGCCGTCGGTCGATCCAGCGCGCGCGATTGCCGCAAACAGGATTCGCGCGGCGTCATACGCGAGTGCGGCGTGAGCATCAGGCAACAAGTTGCTGTAGCGCTGCTTATAGAATCCCACAAACTGCTGGATCTCCGGCGACGGATTATCGGCTGAGTAGTGCGTTGAGATGTACGCGCCATTCAATGCATCTCCACCGATCTGCCAGAGCTCCGGAGCATCCCAACCATCGCCACCGAGCAAAGGCTGCGTGAGGCCGATCATGCGCGCTTGTTTTGCGATCAGCGCAACGTCGCCGTAATAACCCGGAATGTAAATCACATCGGGCTCAGCGGAGCGAATCGTGCTGAGCTGCCCTTTGAAATCCGCATCACCCTGCGTGTAGGTCTGCTCGCTCACGATGCTCCCACCGAGCCGTCCAAAGCTGAGCTTGAAATAGTCCGTCAGGCCCTTGCTGTAAGGCGAGTTGAAGTCAGTCAGAATTGCAGCCTTCTTCGCTTTGAGTGTGTTGAAGGCAAAGCTCGCCATCACTTCGCCCTGAAATGTATCGACGAAGCACGCGCGGAAGATGTAATTACCGGTCTGCGTCACGGCAGGGTCAGTCGACGACGGCGAGATCAACGGAATGTGCGAAGCCTGCGCTTTCGGAGCAGCCGCGCGACTATTGCCCGACGTACCACCAGCAATGATCGCGACGACTTTATCTTGATCGATGAGCTTGGCAGTGAGTCGTGCTGCTTCTTCGGGACTGCCTTTGTCATCTTCGATTACGATATCGATCTTGCGACCGTTGATGCCACCTGACTGATTGACTTCAGACGCCGCCATCAGCACGCCGTTGATTGCCGACTGTCCGAAGTTGAATGTTGGTCCAGTGAGATCGCCGAAGTAACCGATCTCGATCGTGGTGCGGTCTGGTGCGGTGTTGTCTTCGCCCGGTCTGCTACACGAGAAGGCGAGTGCCAGCACGATGATGACGACGGGAGGTACTGCGGTTCGCAGCTTGTGAGATTTACTCACCGAGATAGGCTTCTTTAATCCTGGGATCATTGGCGAGGTCTTTTGATGGACCTTCCATAACTATTCTCCCGGTCTCGAGCACGTAAGCGCGATCGGAATGCCCGAGCGCTGCGTGCGCGTTCTGTTCGACGAGGAGAATCGTAGTCCCTTTGCGTTTGATATCGTCGATAGCTTCGAAGATCGTATGGACCACGAGCGGCGCGAGGCCGAGCGACGGCTCGTCGAGCAGCAGCAATCGTGGACGTGACATGAGCGCGCGTCCAATTGCGAGCATCTGTTGCTCGCCGCCCGAGAGCGTTCCGGCTTTCTGCGCTTCGCGCTCTTTGAGACGCGGAAACATTTTGAAGGCGCGCTCCATGTCTTCGGCGACGGAGCGTTTGTTTCGAATCAGGTACGCGCCCATCTGAAGGTTCTCGCGTACGGAAAGATTCGCGAAGACGCCGCGACCTTCGGGCGACATTGAGATGCCGCGCGCGACGAGTTTGTGCGTTGGCTTGCCGCTGATGTCTTCTTCTTCGAAAGTGACCCTGCCGGTGCGTGGTTGGAGCAGGCCGGTGATGGTGCGCAGCGTGGTGGTTTTGCCGGCCCCATTAGCGCCGATCAGCGTGACTACTTCGCCTTGTTCGACGTGGAGCGAGATGCCGGTCAGGGCCTCGATCGCACCATAATTAACGGAAACGTTATCCAGCGTCAACATCTGTTAGGGTTCACAATTATGAATCAAGCTTTTACAGGATTTACAAGATTTTCCATGATTGACATGTAAATCCTGAAAAATCTTGTAAATCCTGTCTAATCTCCGAGGTAGGCCTCAATCACCTTCGGATTGTTCTTAATTTCCTGCGGCACGCCGAGCGCGATGGATTTGCCGTAGTCCACCACCTGGATGCGCTCGCATATGCCCATCACGACCTTCATGTTGTGTTCGACGAGCAGGATTGTCAGGCCAAAGCGATCTCTAATCTGCTTGATCAGGTGAATCAGATCTTCCTGCTCGGAAGGATTCATGCCTGCTGCCGGCTCATCGAGCAGCAATAACTGTGGTCGCGTTGCGAGCGCGCGCACGATCTCGAGTCGACGCTGCGAGCCGTACGGGAGGCTCGTGCCGCCTTCTTCACATACGCGCGCGAGGTCGAAGATCTCGAGCAGCTCGAAACAGTATTCACGATGCTTCTTCTCGTCGTGATTAAACCGCGGCGTGCGCAACACCGCGTCAAGCAGATTTTGGCCAACGTGAATGTGACAGGCCGTCATGACGTTATCCAGCACTGACATGCTCGGAAACAGTCGAATGTTCTGGAACGTGCGCGAGATGCCGCGCGCGGCGATCTGATAAGGACGCAGACCGTTGATGCGTTGACCGTTGAAATAGATCGAGCCGGACGTTGGCTCGTAAACGCCGGTGAGCAGATTGAAGATCGTAGTCTTGCCGGCGCCGTTTGGACCGATGAGACCGAAGATCTCGCCTTTCTTCACGGCCATGTCGAGCTCGTTAACAGCGCAGAGACCGCCGAAACGGATCGTCGTCTTATCAGTTTTTAAAAGGTAGTCGGAACCGTTCGCGCTCAACGCCTGTCACCTCCCACTGAGGTTTCACTTTGCGTGGCCGAGCTGGCAGTGCCACTCGGGCCTTCGGTAAGTCTGCGCAAACGTTTGCGGAATCCTTTGAATGCATTAGCGGAGCCGAGCAGACCCTGCGGTCGCGTGATCATCAGGATGATCAGCAACAGCGAATAGATCACCATGCGATACTCGGCGAAGCCTCGCAAACTCTCCGGCAGGATCGTCAACACGATCGCGCCAATCACCGAGCCGACGATCGATCCGAGACCACCGAGAATGATCATGATCAGGATCTCGAACGACTTGATAAACTCGAACGACTTCGGATTCAGATAACCATCGAAGTGCGCGAGCAACACACCACCGGCACCCGCCATTGCCGAAGAGATCACAAACGCCATCACTTTGTAGCGCGTCGTGTTGACGCCCATCGCTTCCGCCGCGAGCTCGTCTTCACGAATCGAGATGAGCGCGCGTCCGAATGCCGAGTTGACGATGTTGTAAACGATCACGATCGTCAGTACAGCGATCAGGAAGATCCAGAAGAAGCTCTTCACGATCGGAATGCCTGAATACCCGCGCGCGCCGCCGACTGCCTCGATGTTGTTGAGAAAGACGACGATGATCTGGCCAAACCCGAGCGTGACGATCGCGAGATAGTCGCCGCGCAAACGCAAAGACGGAATACCGACCGCAAGCCCCGCAATACCAGCCACAACCGCACCGACGATTGTCGTCAGCAAGAGAGCTACAATCCAGCCGAGCTTTCCCCCGCCAAGCGAATTCGCGAGGTTCATTCCGTAGTTGACGGAAAAATAGGCAGATGAATACGCGCCGACGGCCATGAAGCCCGCGTGACCGATCGAAAACTGTCCGGTGAAACCGTTAATCAGGTTGAGTGAAACGGCGAGCGTGATCGAGATGCCGCACAGCATCAGGATACGCGTGTAGTAAGGATTGATGATGCCCGCCTGGAAGACAAAATCCAAGCCAACGAGGACGCCGATCACGATCAGGGCGAGAATAAGATTGCGAAGATACCGAGGCATCCGTGTAATCTGTGGTTAGACTTTCTCCTGAGCGACCGTACCGAGCAGCCCGGAAGGCCGGAAAAGTAGTATCAAGATCAGTATCGCAAATGCGACTGCATCTTTGTAAGTGGGCGACAGGTAGCCGACGACCATCGTTTCAGTGATTCCGATCAGCAAGCCGCCGAGCATCGCGCCCGGGATGTTGCCGATGCCGCCAAGCACGGCAGCGACGAAAGCTTTCAAGCCGATCAAAATACCCATCAACGGATCGATACGCGGAATACGAATCGCAACCAGCACGCCCGCAGCCGCCGCAAGGGCAGATCCGAGCGCAAACGTGAACGCAATGATGCGATCCGTGTTGATGCCCATCAACTTCGCCGATTGCAAGTTGAACGACACTGCACGCATCGCACGGCCAGTCTTCGTGCGATAAACGATCAACTGCAACGCAATCATCAACGCCAATGCAATGATCAAAACGACCACATCAGCACTATTAATAGTCACGCCGCTGACAAGATCGAAGTTGCGCTTGCGGAAGAGCTCAGGGAAGAATTTGGGCTCCGCACCGAACACTACCTGGCCGCCGTTTTCGAGCAACAGCGAAACGCCGATCGCCGTGATCAGCGCCGTCAGTCGCGAATACTTGCGCACCGGCCGATATGCGAGACGCTCGATTATCACACCGATCGCCGCACAGATCGCCATCGCGAGTAACATCACGACGAGTGCGGTGATCAGCGACGGCTCGAGAGTGCCACCACCAAGCAATCCGCGCCCAACAACGCCATCCGGGTTCATGCCGAGCATCTGCGCGCCGCGTTGACCGAGCCCGTTGGCGAGATAGTAGCCCATGAACGCGCCGACCATGTACACATCGCCGTGCGCGAAGTTGATCAGTTTCAGTACCCCGTAAACCATCGTGTAACCGAGCGCAATCAGCGAGTAGATTGCGCCCAGCGAGATACCGTTAATTAGTTGTTGAAGGAACGTGCTCATACTTGTGAGCGATTACTGGTTAGCCGCGACGGCTGTGCCTTCAACGTTGACGCGCTCTCTGACTGCGTAGGTGCCACCGTCTTTAATCTCGATCATGACGATTGGCTTAACTGCGTCGCGGTTCTGGTTGAAGGTGACAGTGCCGGTCACTCCGGGAAACGCGTTCGTGGCCTGGAGTGCATCGCGAATGTCTGGTCCACTAAGCGACTTGGAACGCTTGATGGCGTCAAACATGATGTTCGCGGCGTCGTAAGCGGTCGCTGCGAGAGCGTCAGGCGTGCTGTTGTAGCGCTTTTTGTAGTCGGTAACAAACTTGACCACTTTCGGCTCGGTGTCGTAAGGCGAGTAGTGGTTGGTGAAATAGGAGCCGTTCAAGGCCGTGCCGCCGATCTTGTAAAGCTGTTCTGAGTCCCAACCGTCGCCGCCAATCAGCGGCACCGTAATACCTTTGTCACGCGCCTGCTTGGCGATCAAGCCGACGTCGTTGTAGTAACCCGGCACGAAAATGACTTCCGGATTTGAGCCTTTCAGTGACGTTAGCTGCGCGTTGAAGTCCTGATCGCCTTCCTGGTACGACTGGGTCGCGACGATCTTGCCGCCGAACTTAGTGAATACCCCGGTGATGACTTTCTCGAGTCCAGTTGAATAATCGTTCTTCCGGTCGACCATGATCGCGGCAGACTTCGCGCCGAGGGTCTTGGCTGCAAACTGTGCGATTGCGGCGCCCTGATATGGATCGATGAAGCAACTGCGGAAGATGAAGTCGCCTTTCTTCGTGACTTCGGGATTAGTCGAAGACGGCGTCAACATCGGAATCTTCGCATTCTGTGCGATTGGCGCCGCGGCGATCGAGCGGGAGCTCGCGACCTCGCCGATGACGGCGTTAACCTGATCCTGCGTCACAAACTTGGTCACGATTGTGGCTGCTTCTGACGCGTCAGAGCGATCGTCCTGCACCAGCAGTTCGACCTGTTTACCGTTGATGCCGCCGGCGGCGTTGATCTCATCTGCGGCCATCTTGATGCCGTTGACTGACGAGATGCCGAAGTTTGCAGTGGTGCCGGTGGTCGACATGAAGACGCCGATCCGGACTTTGTCGCCGCCGCCGTTTTGCTGTTGGCAGGCGCTCATCAAACCCGCTATAACTAATGAAGCTATCAGAATGCGTTTCATACAAATCCTCACAGGGCTAGAGTTTCTGACGAACTTAAATCCGAACCGGTGACTGTTCTTGTCTTTAATCTCGCAGAAGGGAGACCGAAGCTTTTGATATTCTGCAGTAATCGCGCTGAATAATAGCTTTCGAGCGCTTGTTACGCAAATCTTGTAAGCTATCTGCCTGTTACCACAACTCTTAAACGGATAATAAACGATGATTTCTGGCCCCCGAAAGCTCGCTAGTCTGTTGTCTCTGCTGGTTATCTGCGGGCAGTTATACGCCCAATAACGCCAACGCGTTTAGAATGGCGAGCGCGAGTGTCACTCTGCGACGCCGCGCCATGCTCGGAGCTGCGCAAGCGGAGAGACTGGTCACCTGGTTTATTGATACGCAGATGTCGACGAACGACCTCGCCGCCATAGTCGATACGGATTTGAATATCGGCAAATTGAGCAACTACACGAATGACCTTCGAGCTCCTGAAGTATGCGATTCACCTGATCAAGGAGAAGGCGTTAGCAATGAAAAGGAGGTGATCAGGCGTACACGAAAGCGAAATAGGATCACAAAAGGCACACAGAAATAGTCCACAAAGAAGCACAAGAAATGAATAGAGTTGAACTGGATTCTTTTTTTGTGTTTTTGTGCCTTTTTGTGGCTAAGATTGCTTCATGAAAAATCTCGGCGACATGGACAAGGAAGAGTTTCGTCGTGTTGGTCACGAACTGATCGACTGGATCGCCGATTACTTCGACCACATCGATGACCTTCCCGTGCTCGCTGCTATCGAACCGGGCGACTTAAAAGCAAAACTACCGACGAGCGCGCCCGTGCAAGGCGAATCGATGGAAGCGATCGTCGCCGATCTCGATCGATTGATCGTGCCCGCATTGACTCACTGGAGCCATCCCTCATTCTTCGCATACTTCGCCACCT
>Ga0208338_1000048_pt1 | contig 57206 bp, 55 predicted proteins | sample ForSoiNitrogNN91_FD_187858 | JGI IMG/M metagenome (GOLD analysis project Ga0208338, IMG submission 187858) | Forest soil microbial communities from Browns Valley, California, USA, that are Nitrogen fertilized - NN91 (SPAdes) | ecosystem: Environmental > Terrestrial > Soil > Temperate forest ...
GCCTGCTTTATCTGTGTGTGCGTGGTGTATGCGGTGCGTCACTACCCATTGAATCGGTCCGCCTTCGAGCGCCATCGTACCGCACGTCACCAGAAAGTATTCGACCGCTTTCGGCACTTTATAACCGCGGTGCGTGAGCAACCTGTGCCAGCCCATGCCGATACCGAGAGAACCACCCACCCAGTAAAGGATGAGAGCGGTTATCACCGCGGGCCAGCTCCAGAACCAGAGAGCCGCAATCGCAGCAAGATGCGCGATAATAAGAAAAATGACTGTGCCCCAATTCGTAGTCCGGCTTCGCGTGCGTATGGCTCTAATGTCGTCTTCAAATATCATTTAACAGAACTTCCCTTGAACAACCGATTCACGTAATCCTCAATCTGAAATTTCTCTGCGCTCACCCTATATCTAAACACACAACAGAGTGAGCGCAGCGGTTGCACAGTGAAAATTACAAAACTGAGACACTAACGATTAGCGCCCGCGCTGCGGTCTGAAAGAACGCACCGCGCTCCTCGAACCCCGCCCGAAAGGCACAAACGGTTTGCGTGGGCTGGACGCAACTACCTGAATGCCGCCAAAACCTTCCGGCACGACGCGCTTTACCGGTTGTCCAATCAGTCGTTCGATTGCCCTCATCGACAACTCGTCGACAGGCGTGACGATCGTGATCGCTTTGCCTTGTTTACCGGCTCTGCCCGTTCGACCGACTCTGTGTACGTAGTCTTCAGGAACATCAGGCACGTCATAATTGATGACGTGTGAGACTGCATCAACATCGAGTCCACGCGCCGCTATATCGGTGGCGACCAGCACGCGTGTGTGGCCATCGCGAAACTCCCGCAAAGCTGCTTCGCGTTGTGGCTGACTTCGGTCAGCATGAATGCGATTCACTTTGTGATTGCGGGCTTTGAGAATGTGTGACAAGCGTTCCGAGCCGCGTCGAGTGCGCGTAAACACCAAAACCTTCGCCAGCAATTCGTCTTCGTGATCTCGCTCGAGCAAATTCAGCAACAGCGCTGTCTTATTCTCGAGTGAAACTGAATAGGCAGTTTGCTCGACCATCTGTGCCGCACGGCCGCGCGGGCTAACTTCAACCAGCTTCGGTTGTCTCATGTTTGAGCGGGCCAAACTCTCGATGGTTGGAGACATCGTGGCTGAGAACAACAGCGTCTGTCGCTTTTTCGGCAACATCGCGAGGATTGTCCTGATAGCCGGCAGAAAGCCCATATCCAGCATGCGATCAGCCTCATCGAGGACGAGGACTTCGACGCCGGAAAGATCGATCGCGTTACGTTCTGTAAGGTCCAGCAAACGACCCGGCGTAGCAATCACGATTGTGGCCCCGCGGCGCAAATCTGTAATTTGCGTTTTGATATTGGCGCCACCGATCACCAGAACGCTCGTGTTAGCTTTCAGATGATTGAGCTCTTTGTAGTTCTTTTGGATCTGGAGTGCCAGCTCGCGCGTAGGCGCAAGTACGAGAACACGGATGCCTGGCCGCTTTTTTGTGCTCAGGTTCTGAATGACCGGGAGGAGAAATGCCGCCGTCTTGCCAGTGCCGGTTTCGGCACAACCGATAACGTCCGTGCCGCTGAGAATGAGGGGAATGCCTTTAGTTTGTATAGGTGTGGGATTTAAGTATCCAAGAGATTCGCAAACGTGCAATTGTGCGTCTGCCAATCCTAACTGAGAAAAATTCATAGATTCCTTTTTGTGAAAATTAGACACAACAGCATCGATCTCCGCGATTATGCGGAGACCGAACACTGCATAAGATTGCGGATATTTACCAGCGCGGTTCAGACCGACGTCCTGAGTTGCCGCCGCCGCCGCCGCCGCGACCACCGCCGCCGCCACGATTGCCACCGTAACCGCCGCCGCCACCGCGATTGCCGCCGCCGCCAAAGCCACGTCCACCGCCACCGCTACGATTTTCTTTGGGCCGTGCTTCGTTGACTTTCAAGGCGCGCCCGGAAACTTCCTTTCCGTTGAACTGTTCGATCGCTGCAGCCGCCTCTTCTTCCGTAGACATTTCCACAAAAGCGAAACCCTTCGACTGTCCAGTATCGCGATCCTCAATCACGCTTGCTGATTCGACCGTTCCGGCCTGCGCAAACAGCTCCTGAAGATCCTGACTGGTTGTTTGGAAAGCGAGGTTTCCAACATAAAGTTTTTTTACCATTAGATATACCTTTTCCTCTTTATTTTAGGAATGAAAAGAAGCTGCGAATCGGATTTGGCTTCGGCGAACGGTGGCGTTCGAAGGATCAGGTTCGGATGCTCTCTACTAAGAGCGCGGCTTCGATATGTGTGAAACAGGCCTGCTCTCGAACCATCCAAACGTCCGGCGCTTATCACTTTATGCGCGGAGCGCATCACCGTCGATGCGCGAGAGAAGGGTTAATCAGGATTTATAATGCCCTATGACAACGCCATCCGCAAGGCAGCCGGGAGTGAATGGTTTGGGTTTACTCTGCGCAACCTCTGCGTCCTCTGCGCCTCAGCGGTAAAAGAAAACGGAAAACGCACGTAAACCGCAGAGGCGCAGAGGACACAGAGGTCACGCAGAGTTGATTAGACTTTTCGTTCGTTTACACGCGTGGCCGTGGCTGGATCGTTGCGGTCGTTACGCCAGGTGGGGTGATTGAAGTGAAGTACAAAGTCTCCGTTATAGGAGATCACTGCGTTTTCAAAGGTAATTTGGCCAATCCGCCTCCAATTATTGAAGCGGACAGTTGTTGAAATCTTACCGTGAGTTGCGCCTTCATCCGTGACCTCGATATCGAATCGCAGGGTGCGTTTCGGAGTCGCGTCGCCTCGATCGTAGATCTGCGCCATGACTTCATCACGAAAATCCAGCGCGTCGCCCTCGATCTTCGGTTGATCGCTTGTCACCAGCAGCCTCATAAACCGCGGAGAGCGCGTCGGCTCGTTACCCGGTTTGCCCAGTTCCGCGATTTGATAGAGCTGACGTTGTGCGGGCTCTTTGTCGACCTTTTGAAAAACGAGCCCCGTAATCAGCAGGATTGGCGTGCCGCGAGCGCGCCGCAGCGGATGTACATCGGGTGCGTTTCGCAATTCGGCATCGTTGATGTAGTCAGTGTTGTCCCCGCCGATATCCTGCTGGGTGAAAAAGCTTGCTGTGCGCAAAAGCTGAGTGTGATTCGCGTCGGTCGTGGGAAAGAGCTTGCCGACCAATGCCAGTGAGCGCGTATGACCGCGGCGGACCTCAGTACAGCAAGTAGAATAACGTCCGACGATCAAAGCCTCGCTGCCTTTTCTGAAGTAGCCGGAATATTCTGTTTCTTCCGTGATGTGCCAGCGCCCGGTTAGACAAACGCCATTTGGATGCAGCAACCGCAGGAAACCTTTTCCGTCCGTGCCCCAGCGCAGATCTGCATGAGAATCAACCGTGCGGGCGACGGCCTGTTTAAAGATGTATCGTTTGCCGAATGACAAAACACCCCGCAGCACGCTCCTGAGCGTGACCTGGTAGGTTGGCACCGGCTCACGGCCCCACACTTTCTGATAAGGGTTCGCGAAGACGGCGTCGCGCACTTCGGCAAACCGGGATCCCTTGTAGGCACGATCCTGGTCGGTAATACCTTCGGTCCCGTAGTCTGAGGCTTTCATCTACGTACTCCCAAAGAAGTAAAACCGCTTGCGATTGAAGGTGAGGCGAAGGTGACCGTATTCTATTTGGCCCAGTGGAATCCTAAAACACGAGGATTTAAGTTGTCGAGTCTTTTCGAGATGAAAAAAATCATTCTCCTCTTTATTGGGTCGTTTTGGATAACCGCCGTTTTCTCAGCCTCACTAAAAGTTTTCTTTCAGACGGTTAGCTGGCGAGAGGTTCTGACTAAGGGACTCTTGATCCCGTGCTTTACCTGGACGGTCCAGTTGCTGTTGTCTGCAGCTTTTCTGGATGGAAAAAGTAGATTGAGGTATTGGAATCGACTCGGGTGGGTCTGTTTGATCGGATCGATCGCGCTGTTGCCGGCAGCGTTCTATAACTTTCTGACTCTACAACCGTGGGTGTGGATCTCTATCGTCAATGTACTGGCGAGCGTGGTCCTGATGGCGGTAACGTTGTACGTGCTGCTCCGCCGCGATGACTTTCGCTGGCTATGGACTCTTAGTTGGGTGATCCTGATCGTCATCAACATGTCGCTCTATCTATCGTCAGTATTGTAACTCACTATCACAACTCCGCTACCTCGCAGAATACCTTGATGGCACCGTTCGGGTTAGTGAGCTTCGCGAACAACTCCTGAAAGTTTTCCAGGCCGCGGACCGGATGTGTCAGTAGACGTGAGAGCCAGGCGGGATATTCGGCTTCGGCCTGAGCGAGATCTTTCACTCCCATTTCAAAGTATTCGCGATTTGCATTAACAGTCCCGACCATCACTTTGTTACCGAGCACGAACTCAAGATTGATCTTATCCGCCGGAACTTCGACTTTGCGATCGCCTCCAGTGACGCTCGAGAGCACCAGCACGCCGTTCTTTCCGAGTGCCTGCATACTGTCGAAAACGACTGGCGAGAACCCGGTTGCTTCAAAGATGATGTCAAACGGCCCGTACTTCTTTGCGCCCTCGAGAATTGATATCTCATCCGTTGATTGATACGTCGCGCCGATCGCCTCGATTAGATCCGAATTCAGATAGGGCTTTGGTGTCTTGCCGAACGTCGTCACCTGCAAACCTTTGAGACGCAGGACCAGAGTGGCAAGCAGACCAATCGTTCCCGCGCCCATGACCGCTGCACGCTTCGGTTTCCATACTTTCAGGCGTCGCTGAATCTCGTACGCCTGGGCAATACCTTTCTCAACGACGGTTGTCGGTTCAAGCAACACGCCGACTTCTTTAAGGCCGCGTGGTATTTTCACAATGAATTCAGCATCATCGACGTAGTACTCACTCATGTAACCGTGACGCAGGTTGATGCCGCGTTCGAAGTACGTGTCGTCGGTCGTCATGTCGTTTGTGCCGATGAGATCGTAGATGCTTGAACCTGGGCGACGTACAGTCGCTACAACATAATCTCCCGGCTTGACCTCGGTTACATTCGGACCAACCGCTTCAACCTGGCCAAAACTTTCATGACCGATGATCAGGAAGTCGTATCCGTGCGGCGCCTGGCCATAGTCGGCAGCGTTGATCTCTTTGTCTGTTCCATCTACACCGACGCGCAGCACGCGCACCAGCACACCACGTCCGTTCGGTATTTCATTGACGGTGGGCGCCGGCAGCTCGGTCAGGTGAACTGTATTCGGTATTCCGGGTCTAACTGCGATTGCTTTCATGATGATTCCTTTGTTTAGCTCGCGGACATTGCCAGTTCTGATTGCACTCCGATGCGTGCGAGAGTCGATAACACTCGGTTAGGCTCACCGAGATCGCTCCAGCCAACGTCTCCTACTCTCATCACCATTAAATCTTTTGGTCGGACGGCGAGCACCTGATGAGAAAAGTTAGAGTCGTCGATGTGCGAATAGAGTTCCGCGAGAGCTTTAGATTCATTCGCAGTTTCGAACGCCGGCGTGATTGCCGCAAAGGCTGCGTACATTTCCGGAATAGCAGCTCGAGTCATCTTCAGCAGCGCTTCAACACACCCGACCATCACGAAACTATTCCACACGCACCCACGCTCCATCAGTGAAGTTGCGAGGCTCAAACTCGGCTTTTCCCAAAACCTGCTGACTCGTGTAATTGATTTTTGCGCGCTCGCGAGGATGGAAGGTTGTGGTTCGATCCAACCGTACTCTGTTTCCGGAGCGCTTGGCGTAATTCCAAGGAGCATCACCGTCTCCGGTTGTACCGCGACAGCATCAATTGCGACATCGATGTGCGACATGAATTCTTCGTCATCAGCGAAGAAGTGATCGGAAGGGAACAGCGCGACAACTGCTTTTGGCGATCTCGCCGCGATGCGTAGCAGGGCATAAAGAATCGCGGGTGCTGTTCCCTTGTTCACCGGTTGCTCGAGCAGGAGACTTTTGGGGATTTCGCCGGCAAGTGATTCATAAAACCGACGATGCTTCTGAGTTAAAACGATCATCGTGCGGCCGGGCTGGATTGATAATGCGACTCTTCGCCGAGTCTGGTTGAGCAGGGTGCTGCCGCCGATGACTGGTACGAATTGCTTCGGGCGATTGTCACCTGTGATCGCGCGTGTCATCGACTGCAAACGCGTTCCATCTCCGCCCGCTAAGATAATTGCCCATTGATTTTTCATGCTCATTGGTCGGGCCACGAAATAGATCCTTACAAAGCATCCACAGATTAAACAGAAAAAATCTGTGGAATCTGTGGATGGATCGAGCTTACTCGCCATTCTGTTGCAGGAGCTTCGCGACCAGGCCGGTCCAGCCTGTTTGATGGCTGGCGCCTACGCCTGAGCCATTGTCGCCGTGGAAGTATTCGTGGAAGGGAATCAGATCGCGCCAGTTGGGATCGGTTTGAAATTTTTCCACCGCGCCAAACACTGGACGTCGCTGGTCGTCGTCTATCAAGAAAATGCGTGCGAGTCGTTTTGAGATCTCACCGGCGACTTCCGAGAGCGTCAGCATCTGACCAGAACCAACCGGACACTCAACTTTGAAATCGTCGCCGAGATAGTGGTGAAACTTCTGCAGCGACTCAACGAGCAGATAATTCAGCGGAAACCAGATTGGCCCACGCCAGTTTGAATTGCCGCCAAACAACCCGGTGCTTGATTCGGCCGGCTCATAATCGACGCGATGCTGTGTGCCATTAACTTGCAGCATGTACGGGTGGTCTTTGTGAAATCGCGAGATGGCGCGAATGCCGTATGGCGAAAGAAACTCATTCTCATCGAGCATGAATCGCAACACACTTCGCAATTGATCCTGGCTCACGATCGATAACAAACGCCGTTCGGCATTTCCCGGCGTGCGCATGCACGCAACATTCGCCGTCAAGTCGGACCGGTTCTGGATAAACCATTCCATCCGACGTTTGAAATCCGGCAGACGGTCGAGCAGCTCCGGTTCGAGTGTTTCCACAGCGAAGAGGGGAATCAAGCCGACCATCGAGCGAACCTTCATCGGAAACGGTTTGCCCTCGGGTAGATGCAACACGTCGTAAAAGAAGCCATCCTGCTTGTCCCACAACCTGATCTCATCGTCGCCACGGTTGTTCATCGCATGTGCGATGTAGAGGAAGTGTTCCCAGAACTTGCTCGCGACGTCTTCATAGGAAGGATCTTCTTTCGCAAGCTCCATCGCTATCGCCAGAAGGTTTAGGGCGTACATTGCCATCCAACTGGTGCCATCGGATTGAGCGATATGCCCGCCAGTCGGTAGCGGAGCACTGCGATCAAAAACGCCGATGTTGTCGAGACCGAGAAAGCCGCCCTGGAAGATGTTCATTCCATCAGCGTCTTTGCGATTGACCCACCAGGTGAAATTCAGCAACAACTTCTTGAACACACGTTTGAGGAAAACCGTGTCACCAACACCGCGACGTTTCTTCTCGATCTTGTAAACACGCCACGTGGCCCATGCGTGAACCGGGGGATTCACATCGCCAAACGCCCATTCGTACGCAGGCAGTTGACCATTCGGGTGCATGTACCATTCGCGTAGCATCAGGATGAGCTGGTCTTTCGCGAACTCTGAATCAACAAGCGCCAGCGGTACGCAATGAAACGCAAGATCCCACGCGGCGTACCACGGATATTCCCACTTGTCCGGCATCGATATCACGTCGGCGTTGTAAAGATGTTTCCACTCGTGATTGCGACCGCGCTCACGTTCTGCCGGAGGTTTGGGAGTCGCTGGATCACCATCAAGCCACTGCTCGATTACATAGTGATAGAACTGTTTAGACCACAGCATGCCCGCGAACGCCTGCCGCATGACGAGTCGTGCATCGTGTGAAAGCTGTTTCGGAATGACGGTTTCATAAAACTCATCGGCTTCGTGAATCCGATCGTTGAAGATTGTCTCGAAATCCGCGAAGGCGTTTTCTGTTTTGTCTGACAATCGCAAACGAATCGTTGTGGACTCACCAGCCGCCAAAGTGAGCCGATAGTTTGCAGCGGCCTTCGTGCCTCTCTGTTCTGGATTGATCGCTTGCTGATTGCCGTGAACGATGTATTCGTTGATCCCGTCTTTGAAGTAACGCGCGCCGTTTGTGAAGTTGAAGAGGCGCTGTGTGTTTGTATCGTTTTCGGTAAAGAGCAGCTCGGGCCTGCCGTCACAGTACAACCAGCGTTTGCCGATTCCATCGTCGCTAAGTTCGATAGCGCCGTCGCTCGCGCCACGCAGCCACGGTTTCGCCGTGCCGTTCTGATTCCAGGACCACGTATTGCGAAACCAGATCGTGGGTAGCAGATTGAGCGAGGCTTCATCCGGACCGTGATTCGTCACTGTGATCTTGACGAGGATGTCCTCGACATCAGCTTTTGCATATTCGACCACGACGTCGAAATAGCGATCGCTTTCGAAAACACCGGTGTCGATCAGCTCAAACTCGGGCTCATGCTTTCCTCGTTGCCGGTTTTCTGTAACCAACTGGCCGTAGGGAAACTCTGCTTGCGGATACTTGTACAGATACTTCATGTACGAGTGAGTCGGAGTCGAGTCGAGGTAAAAATAGTATTCCTTGACGTCTTCGCCGTGGTTTCCTTCGTTGCCGGTCAAACCGAAGAGACGCTCTTTCAGAATCGGATCGCGACCGTTCCAAAGCGCGAGGGCGAAACAGATCTTCTGATGGCGATCGGAGATTCCCGCAATTCCGTCCTCGTTCCAACGAAAGGCGCGTGAGCGCGCGTGATCGTGTGGGAAGTAATCCCATGCGCTTCCGTTAGAGCTGTAGTCTTCACGCACGGTGCCCCACGCGCGCTCACTGAGATATGGTCCCCAACGCTTCCAGTGCTTCGTGCGTTGACGCGCTTCTTCTAATCGCTGAGTTTCGGTATTCATCACGTTATCTCTCCAGCAAAGCCATCACATGACCGTCAGGATCTTTTGCTAACAGTCCTTTACTAAAGCCCAGACTCTTATCGTTCAGCGATACGACGCCGGGTGAAACTAAGCGCGAGTTCTCGGCGAGCAAACGCTGCGCAAACGTGCCGGCGGTGTTGACGATCAAACTGGTCTGCCAGTGAAAGAGATCCGACGCGCGTGCATCGGCAGGCGCAGGCCGCCCATCACGCGGCGCAAGGTATTCGAGAAATTCGATACCTGGCCCCCCGCTGCCAGCTCGAAGACTCGTGATGCGTAACCTTGCGCCGAAGACGTTGTTGAGGTGTTCCTGCTCGGTGCCGTAATTCTCGCTCGTGCCGGCGATGCGCAGACCGAGTGTGTCTCGATAAAACTTCAGGCTCGCCTCGGTATCACTGACAACAATCGCAGTATGATCGATACCGAGAAATAGTTTGTCTTTCCTCTGCCACTTCTGATCGCCTTTATCAGGCGGGAATTGCAGGATCTCGAGCCAATGCTTGTCCGGATCGCGAAAGTAGAAAGCCTTGATGCCGCCGGCGTTCTTGTTCCAATCAGGTAAACGCTGTGGACCAGTAGAGGCATGCTCGACTTTGTTTTGACGCAACAGTGCGTAAGCTTTGTCCATGTCGCTGGTGATGATTGCAATGTGCTGAAACCAGCGATCGTTGCTGCGTGAATCGACCGGAACGGGCCGGCCTTTCGGCGCCAGATACTCAGTCAACTCGATAAACTCGTCACCGAGCCGCATTCGCACCACGCGCATGCGCAAACCAAAGACACCCTGAAGCCGTTCGTAATCTTCACCCGTCACCTCAACATCAGAAACCTTCTCGAACGACAACACACGCGAATAGAAATCAACGGATGCATCCATATCTGAAACTGTCATGCCGATCGCGCCTACCTGTTCGACAACCGGAACGAGGAGGGGGACGCGCGTACTAACAGCACGCGCGTCCGTCGGCGGGTACTGAACGAAAACGCTCAGCGTAAGCAGTAAACCGAGAACTATCGCTTTCGTCCGTTTCATTTCATTCGCTCCAACAGGTGCTCGCCGACGCGCAACGCGTTGGCCATGATCGTGAGCGCGGGATTAACCGCACCGCTCGATGGGAAGAAGCTCGCATCAACGACGTAAAGATTGTCGAGCTCGTGCGCTTTGCAATTGCGGTCGAGTGCGGACGTTTTCGGATCGTCGCCAAAACGCACTGTGCCGTTCTGGTGCGCCACCGCCGCGAGTGGCAGTCGTTGGCCCAGGTAAAGATTTCGCGCAAACAAACCCTGGTGACACTCATGTCCGTGAACGTCGCAGTTCGTTTGCTTCATCGCTTTCTGCAACTGCGCCTGCAAACGATCGTGACCTTCGACGTTGTTCAGTTTGTAACTGACGCGGATCTGACCGTCGCGATCGATAGAGACGCGATTGTCAGGGTCGGGAAGATCTTCGGAAGTCAGCCAGAAATCCAAAGAGTGTTTGGCCATTAAATCCAGCGACCATCCCGGAGCTATGGCAGGTGCGCCCGCTTTCAACGTGTCAGCATCGAGCTTGCCGACGAACGAGATATGGCCCATCGGATAGTCCCAGTCCCGCGAACCAAAATAGAAGTCGTTGATTGCCAGTGTTTTTTGAAAGTTCGTCGGGTTTGGACACTTGGAAAGCGCCATCAACACGGAATTGATGTGGCCCATGTAGTGGCGGCCAACAACATCGGACCCGTTGGCGAGACCGTTTGGATGGCTGTCATTCGCGGATCGCAACAACAACGCGGCTGAGTTCACCGCACCGCACGAGACCACAACGATGTCGCCCGAATACTCCTCGCGAACGCCGTCTCGGTTGACAATCACCTTGCTGACTTCGCGAGCGTTACCGTTGGTTTCAAGACGCAGGACCTTCGCGTTCGTAATCAGTGAGACGTTTCCGTGTTCGAGAGCAGGATCGACGCAGATCGTCTGCGCGTCGGACTTAGCACCGATCAAACACGGATGACCATCGCACGTATTACAGCGAATGCAGAGACTCTTCCGCGCGTTCTGTTCGTCGAGCCGAATTCCCAGCGGCACATGAAAAGGCCTTAAACCTGCTCGCTCGAGATCGTCATGCAGATGTTGAATGCGTTGCTCGTGACTAACTGCCGGATGCTTGTAAGGCGCACTGGCCCAGGGCTCCGTCGGATCTTCACCGCGAGTCCCGTGTACCTGATAAAGATGCTCGGCCTTTGTGTAATAAGGCTCGAGCTCATCGTAGCTGATGGGCCATGCAGGCGAGATTCCGCCGTGATGTCGAATCTCACCAAAGTCTTCTTTTCGCAGACGAAACAGAGCAGCGCCGTAGAACTTCGTGTTACCACCAACGAAATAGTTCGTGTGCGGATGGAGCTCCTTGCCTTCGTTGTCGCGCCACGCCTCTTTCGTGTTGTATTTGCCTTCGAGGTTTACGGCGCGCGTGCTCCAGTTGTCCTTCTCACGTGGAACGTAATCGCCGCGCTCGAGGAGAAGGATCTTCTTGCCCGATGGCGCAAGGCTGTAGGCGAGTGTGCCTCCGCCCGCGCCGGTGCCGATAATGATTACGTCGTAGTGATTGTTGCTGGTCATTGGGGGCGCTCCGAAAGTTACTGCAAGTTCATTGACTGCATTGACGAGTTCAGCGGCGCGGTGCCGAAGTTCACGCTGAAACGTTTGCACCAGATCGTGACTGCGCGATACATCGCGAGGTCTGCATTCGCCGGCAGCTCGTAGTTCTGATCGCCGATGTTTCCTTTCATAGTGCCGAGGTCTACAAAGCCCGCCTTCGTAACTGCGTCATTGTCTTTAGCGTCTGGAGCGGCGACGAGGTAGACGTGTACGTCAGGACCGTTCGACGTGGCGAAGTTGGTCAGACGCAGCGTCTTTTTGCCGCCGGCAAGCTGAGACACGGTGGCCATGCCCTTGGTTTCATGTGCGCCGCTGTGAAACTGTCCAGAAGCAAGTTGATTGTTGGCGGCAGACGCAGTCGGAAACTGCTCGTTGACCCTTTGATTGATGAAAAGCCGCTCGGGCCTGAATGCATACCAGGCGCCCAAACCGGCAATGATGAGGGCGAGTAAAGTCACTTTTAGTCTATTCGACATGATTCGTATTCTCCTCTTCAGATTTCGCAACCAACTGTTGGTCGCGGATGCGGGCAAATCCTTACAAGCCGATTTGCGAGGAGGCGGTACTGACGGTGTCCAACAATGGTAGAGAAGGCGTGCGTGGTTGAAACCACTCGACCTCAAGCAAGTGTCTTAGCTTGATGCGGCTGCGATGAAGGAGCACCCAGAGATTGTTTGGCGTAATATTTAAGATCTCGCAGATTTCATTTACTGTGAGGCCATCGATCTCTCTGAGCGTGAATGCGATAGACATCTGCTGTGGCAATTTTGATAAGCAATTTTCGAGAGTCTCCCAAAACTCGCGCGACTCCAGCGTATGATCCGCCCAGCGAGCGGGCCCCCGCTCCTTCCGCCAGTGACGGGGCAATGGTCCAGACTCTTCAAACCATTCAAACTCGTCTTCTCCGGTGAGTTGGAATTGTGCCTTTCTCGCCGTACGACGAAAGTAATCGATGATTTTGTGCTTCATGATGCCGACGAGCCACGTTCTTTCAGAGCTGCGCCCAGCGTTAGCTTGATAACAACCGACCGCGGCCAGCAGTGTTTCCTGCACCAAGTCCTCCGCGGCCACGGCTTCTCGAACGCGCACCAGCGCATACCGGTAAAGGTAATCGCCATGACTATCCAGCCATTTGTTTGGATCGAGTCTCTGTGTGCCGATGGTGGTTTGCATCTCTGAACCATTAGACGCGAGGATTGTTGTCGGGATGCAGAATTTTCAGCTAATGAAGTATGCTTCGCTGGTTTGAGAATTCTTCCAGGAGAGTTGCCGTGGGCTTTTTGCCCGAACTTGATGATGCTCTAAGCGTGGAGAGTTTGACGACGCTGAAACGAAACTTCGGATTGGCGCCGAGGATCTATCGCGCGCAAACGAGGCGGCCCGATCTTGTTGACGCACAGGTCCGAGTTCTGGACCAGCTTCTCTTTAAGAAGGGCGCCCTGAGTCGCGTGCAGAAAGAATTTATTCTGCTTGCTGTATCGGCCGAGAATCAGAACTCATACTTTCCCGCCCTGCATGGTCAAACGTTGCAGTTTCTCGGCGTAAAACCGGAACAATCACAACAAGTCGCAATCGATCATCGCAATGCGAATCTGCCGGCGCCGGACGTTGTTTTGCTCGACTTCGCTCGAAAGCTTGCCTCTAATCCGCATTCCTTTACAGATCTCGATGTTGCGGCGTTGCGCGGATCTGATTTCAATGATGAACAGATATTAGAAGCTGTTTTGATGGTTGGGCTTACTCAGTTGCTCAATTGCATACAAATGGGCCTGGGCACTGAACCGGATTTCAAACCGCGAATAATTCTTCCAGAAAAAGAAGTGAATCCGCCGGACGATTCAGAGCGTCAAATACCAGAGCCTGAGTTGTCAGGCGAGTTTGTGTCTGATGATCCCGACTTTGCGATTGTCGCGCGAGTGCGGAACGGTGAAACCGATGCGTTCGAAGAGTTGGTTCGCAAGCATGGACGCCGGGTTTACCGTAGCTTGATAGGTATCGTTGGTAGTCCGCAGGAAGCTGAAGACGCACTACAAGACGTATTCTTCAAGGCTTTTCAGCATCTGCCGCACTTTGAAGGACGTTCGAGATTCTCGACGTGGGTTGTGCGGATTGCGATTAATACCGGGCTGCAACGAATAAGAAGCCGAAAAGAGTTTGACAGTCTTGATGAGGAGAGGGAAGAATTCAGACCACGAAACATCCAAGCCTGGACGGAGACGCCGGAAGATTTTTATTCGCATGAAGAGCTACGAAGAATCGTCGAGAAAGAAGTGATGAAGCTGCCCGCAAAGTATCGCGTCGCGTTGATGCTCCGAGACTTGGAAGAACTCTCGACAGAAGAAGCGGCGGTCGCGTTGGGCCTTAGTATTCCCGGGCTGAAAGCGCGCGTTTTGCGGGGACGTTTGCTGCTGCGGGAATCAATGGTCCAATACTTTCAAAAGCCCGTGCGTGTAAATCATGATTAGCTGCCGCGACTTTATCACTGAGTTGGGAAACCTTCTCGAAGACGATGTAGCGAGTGAAATTCGCGAACAACTCGAGGCCCATCTGGCGCACTGCAACACGTGCCAGGTGCTTTATGATTCGACTCGCAAAACGCTTCGCATCGTGACTGAGAGTGGATCGTTCGAATATCCGGAGCCGATCGCTGAGCCGCTGGTAACAAAGGTGATGGACCGGATCCGCAAATAGTCCGTCTGGTTAGATTGCCACGGCCTTACTTTTCTCCAGATCGAGTCGGACCTCATAATCCGGGACCGTCCCTAATCCGAACCCGATGTAATTTGCCCACTTAGCAAGCCCCACGCACATGACCGTTTCGAGGATTTGCTGATCGTCAAAGCCGTAGGCTCTCAGATCGTTTATATCGTCCTGCGTAATCTTGAGCGGGTGATTGTTCAGCTTCAGACTGAAGTTCAGCAGTGCTTTGTCAACGATGGGCAGATCAGTCGCCATGTGATCGAGAGCGATTTGCTCGGGCTCCGGCCCTTCAAGCTTGAGCATGCGAATGATTTCACAGTGGGCAGTAACACAGTAAGTGCTCAGGTTGGCAGCGGAACAGACCAGGAAGATGTACTCCTTCTGCTGGCGAGTAAGCGCGCCATCCCTGAGCAAAGTCGCGTCAACAAGCTGCACTTCCGCGTCGATTAGATCGGGACGTGATGTCTGAGCCTTAAAGAAGTTGGGAATGAAGCCGTAGTCGTCCTTGAGTAGCTTGAGCGTAGGATGGTCTTCTTCATTGAACGGGGTTTCGCGAATGTAAGTCATCGGGTCACTCCTTTGGGAGAAATCCAGAGTTGCCGCAATGCTACGACCGCGCTGATGGAGCGTCAAGCCTCGTTAATGGACCAAAGTACTGTTAGCTGGGCCGTACGCCCGCAACGTTCAGATGAATGCGATACAAACCGGAGCGAGCGCACAGGTACAGTGTTTTGCCGTCTGCATCGCCCCAGGCCATGTTATGGACATGATGTGGTGTAATGATCGTGCCGAGGTGTTTGCCTTCCGGTGAGATCACCCACAAACCGCCAGGCGCAGACACATAGAGATTGCCCTTCTGATCGACTTTGATTCCGTCAAGACCGTCTTCACCTGCGGCATTCGTAAAGTCGAAGAAGAGTTTCCCATTTTTCAGAGTGCCATCACGCTCGACTTCGTAGCGCATGATCGCTTTGTGCTTGTCTCCGATCTCACCGGCCGGCTCATCTTCTTTGCGCAACTCCTGACCGGTTAGCGAGCGCGGCCAATTGCCGACATACAAATACTTCTCGTCAGGCGACAAGGCGATTCCGTTTGGTCCAGTGAAGTCTTTGCTTACAAGTCGCAAGATTCCCTTATAAATTGAGTAAACACCACTGAACCCGAGTTGCTTCCGCGCGTCGTTGAAGACGGTGGGAAAACCGAAAGGCGGATCGGTAAAGAAGAGCGTGCCGTCTGATCGATAAACAAGATCGTTGGGACTGTTAAGTCGTTTACCCTGATAACTGTTTGCCAGCACGGTCTGCGAGCCGTCGTTTTCGTCTCGCACCACGCGATGATTGCCGTGCTGATCGATCGTCAGTCGTCCCTGCGGATCGAGCGTGAGTCCATTTGATCCCGGTTGACCATACTCTCCGATGTCTGCGCCTGAATAGCCACTCGGCGTGCGAAACACTTCTAGCTTTCCATCCGGCGTGTACTTGTAAATCGTGTTTGCATTCGGATCACTGAACAGTAAATAGCCCCCATCTTTATTGACCCAAATCGGCCCTTCAGTGAACTTGAACCCCTCTGCCAGTTTGAAGACTTTTGGATTAGGCCCGACGATTTGATCCATTGCCGGATCGTTGCGTACAACTTCGACATTCACTTCGCTCGGCGTCAGTGATACCGGGCCAGGCTCAGTCTTATAGAATGCAAGTCTTGCGTAACGAACGTAGATGAAGTTCGTTGGTGGATTTGAGAGTGGACCATTGACGCCGAAAATGGCGAGCTGAATCTGTTGGCCTGGCTTAACATTACGGCCGACAACCAAATGGTTCTGCGCGTTCCAGCCGGCGATTACTGATCCGCCTGATTGACCCAGGGCGCGCGACAACTCACCGTCAACCCAAATCTCAGCATAGTCATCCAGCGACGTCTCAAACACCGCGGTGGTTCCGGTTAAATCGAAATTACCGATGCGATCCGGAACTGTCACCTTGATGCGATACCAGTTGAAACCGAGCCGGCCGTTGCCACGACGCTGGTCCAAAGTTGCCGGGCTGATAACTTCCCACTTCGAATCGTCGAAGTCAGCGCCGCCGGCATGTGGTGTGTAGTCGTATGTTTTGACCGGTGCGCCGGTTGGTTGTTTGTCTGGTCCAGGCCCGCGGAAATCGGCTTCGACGATCTTCGTATCACTGTAACGCCATTGGCCCTTAACCGTGTTCACTCCTTCGATCGAGCCCAGATCGATCGTTGAATCCGGTTTGCCCGCCGGAATACCGGCCGATGTCTCTGCACGCGTCAGGCTGGACGAAACACCGGCGTAAACGGTCGCGAGCAGGAGTAACAAAGAGACAACTCTGAACGATGATTTCATTGTTTACCTCTTTCGGTGTCGTCCTGCTTGCTTTTCACAGGGGTGAGCTCGTTCGCGCCAGCCATCGCGATCTCTTCGTCTTGCTGCGCACTGGCAGCGCCGCTCACACCAACCGCACCGACAATCTGCCCGTCGATCACGATTAGCACGCCCCCTTGCAACGGCGTGAAGTAGGCGTCGGGCAGTGCAATCAACGATGTGCGTCCATTCTTGATAGTGTCTTCGAATGTCTTCGTTGGTCGCTTGAACAGTGCCGCCGTGCGGGCCTTTCCGATCGAGATGTTTGCCCCGGCAGCGAATGTTCCATCCATACGCTCCAAAGCCATTAGATTGCCGCCGTCATCAACTACCGCAATCACGCCACCCGGTGCGTTGTTCTTTTTGGCGTAAGCAATAGCCGCTGCAATCACCTTTCGAGCGCCATCGATGGTTAGCGTTTTCTTTTCGACTGTTTGAGCGTTTGCGAAAAGCGCGGCGCTCAATACGATCAAAGTGGTGAATATGATTCTGATTTTCATCGCTCACATTCCTCCTTCAGGCGCGATCGTGATGCGAAAGAACTCTTTGTTTCTTCCGGCCCAGCGTGCATCTGCAACGCGGTGCACTACGCCGTGTTCATCCTCACCTGTGTTCGTCCCTTTTTGCCGCGGTCCCTGGTTTGGTCCAATACCGATCTCTTCATCTTTCTCGGTGCCGGCGTCCCACAAGTAAAGCTGATCCGTGACATCACCACTTAGGGCCACGCCTTTCGCGTCGAACAGAGCGATGCCGTTTGGTCCAGGCGCGTAGAACCAGTCATTCGACTGCCCGAACATCTGCGTCATGAAGAGCTTGATTCCGGGTGCGGCCGTAAGCGTGAACTCGTATGAATCACCGGGACGGATTGGACCAGCGGCCATTGCCCCAACTGGTGTGTTGAAGATGTTGTGCAGGTTCGAGCTGTGGTGCATAGCCACGAGCGAGGAAACTAATCCCGACGGGTCTCCATCTTCCGCCTGCATCTCGAGACCGTTCACGCGTGCGGCTTTTCCTTCAGTGAAAAGCGCTCCGCTCTTCTCGCTTAACACAAACATGCCGGGCGATAACGCAAACGGAAATTTCTGACCGTTCGAAGCCGTTGTGCCTTCCGGGTTGGAAATGTTTTCGACGCGAACCTTGAACCTCGTTGGTTCGACTTTGCGCGTTGCCGTGGCCACCGTGAACTGGGTCAGACAGCAAACCATCAGCAGCGCCAGACCAATTGCGAATTCTCGACGTTTCATGATTTCGATTCTCCCTTTATTGTTGAGCTTCAAAGTTGCACCGAAAGATGCAACGCTTGTTGTTATGGTGATTGAGCTTCGCGCATACAACGGCGCGTCTCATATTCAGTCGTTGATAAACTTCCGCCGCCAGCAACATCCCGACAGGCGGCGCGACAAAATAGATCCAAAGCGTCATCCAGATCTGTGCCCCAACTGCGGAACTCAAGGTCCGTGCAGGATTCATGCTCATGCCCGAAATGGGCGACTCGATCGTGATGTAAGTCGCGACGAGAGCACCGGCGAACATTCCGGTCCACCGTGCCAATCGTTTCGTGTTGGAGACGGTAAGCACCACCGACATCAGAATGAAAGAAATGATGATCTCGGCAAACAATGCGACGATTGGTCCATTCGGGCCGGGTAGTGTTACGGCATAGTTGACCGAACGATGAGCAACCAACCTGCCGAGCGTGAGCGTTGCGAGCAGGACGCCGGCGATGCCACCAGCGAATTGAAACAGTGTGTAGAAGGCTGCGTCCCACGCTGCTATTTTCCCGAGTCGAAAGAACGTCCACGTCACGGATGGGTTGAAATGTGCTCCCGATCTCTGGCCCAACGGTGAAAAGATGATTGCGATTGCGGTTGCGCCCATCGCCGTTCCCATTACCATTCGACGCAGCAAACCATCGTGGATCGTTTGCGCTAACGGTGATGACGGGTGATACAACAAAACAGTGAACGCGCATGCCGAGAACATGAACAGACCCAGCTCGATTGCTTCCATCAGGTATTCAGGCCAGTGTTTTTTCAGTGCGTCGCTCATGTTTATGTTACGTAGTCGTGAGTAGTGGTTATTCCTTACAAACAGAAGCCGCCTTCATTCGATCACGAGAACTGAATTCAAGCCCCCATAATTGTCGGGCGCTTTCATGCCGTTGTTCGGATCTTCAAGCCAACGCTGGCCGTTGATGATGAACTTGTATTCGCAGCGCCCGGTTCGTTGCATCTTGATCTCTGTGGACCAAAGACCCGACTCGTTTCGTTTGAGCGGCGTTGCAACGTGGCTCCATTCGTTGAAGTCACCTGCGACTGAAACGCTGTGGGCGCTATCGTCATGAAAGACAAACATGAGCCGGCCATTCTCGATACGCGGTGGTTTACATCCGACGACGTTCAATGCGTGGCGTTCAGTCTTCGCGAGCTCTACAGCCCGCCTGGCATTTACAACTCCGTAACCCTGTCTGATTACAGGCGCCGACACGATGCGATCGGCCGTGGAAACTAAAATGTTTTTGATCGCACCCGGGGTTAACGTGGGATTCGCCTGGATCATTTGGGCCACCACAGACGCTACGATCGGAGCTGCGAAAGATGTCCCATCAACGTGCTGGTAATGCGCCGCTACGATCTTCTCTTGCTGCAAAGAGGCGTCGACGTACGCTTGAAGTTCATAGTCCGCGGCGTCAGCCAACCGCGATAACACTTCAGCTCGTTCATAAAATGTTGTTCCCGGAAGTATGGGCGCCGCTACCCACATGGCGGGCGCGACGATCTCTGGTTTGACCGTGCCATCGGCGGTCATGCCGAAATTTGAGTGATACAGATCGAGTTGATTTCCGTTCAGCCGGTTGTGATCGGTATAACCGCCAACCGTGATCACCGACGGCGAGTTAGCAGGCGGAATAGAATGATGGCCGTCGGCCCCCGAGTTTCCAGCCGCTGCGACTACTACGATTCCGTGACTGATTGCTTCCTCGGCAGCCTGGTCCACAATGCTCTTCGAACAGGGAACATCCTCGTCTCCACCCAGCGATATATTCAGCACGCGAATGTTGTAACGCTCCCGATTTTCAATTACCCATTGAACGCCTGCCGCAATGTTCTCTTCAGTTATGCGACCGCGCTCACTTACTTTCACCAGCACGAGCTCTGATTCATGGGCCAACCCGCGATACACGCCGTCACTGAGCTGACCGTTGCCCGCGGCGGCAACAGACGTCTGTGTCCCGTGCCATTGCCACGACTCTACTGGTCCATTCGAGAACAAACCCTCACCAGCCAGATCTTTGTAAGCGACGACACGGTTCACAGGTCTTACAAGATCCGGGTGCGGAAAGAATCCCGAATCGAGAAAAGCGAGTGTCACTCCTTTGCCCGTATATTCGGGATTTGCATTTAACCGCAGCGAAGTGGGTATTACGCCAAACCGGTTCGGCGTGTGTTGATGATTGTGGTCAGATGAATCCATAGGGCGCTAAACGACAAACTGCTCCTCCTGGAGAGTTGTCGGAAGTACGCCCTCGACCCTTACACGTGTTGTTAGTTTTGATTTGTGAGGCGGCGGCGAATTCGTTCTCGTGCCTCGTTCGAAAGACCACCGCCTGACACGAAGTCAGGTGCGTCACCCGCTTTTGCACGAGCTGTTTCGCGAATGAGGTGCAGATGTTCCAGATACCATTGGCACCACGCACAAATCCAGAGGTGAAGCTTCAGGTTGATTCGCTCTCGCAAACTCAGCGATCGCTCCATCGATTGTGAAATCTTTTCGACGGTTTGCTGACACGTAGGCAATCGCCGCAAGAGCCAATAGCGAATTGAATGCTTCAGTTTGTCGTAGAATTTCAGTGCCATTCTATTCTTCGCGTGTGAACCAGTTTAGCTCGAGACAGTTGCGCAAATGCAGCCGCGCACGGTGCAGCATAACCCAAAGATTGTTCACTTTAATGCTCAAAATCTCGCAGATCTCCTCGCTTTTAAGGCCGTCTACTTCGCGCAAAGTGAAAGCGCTCGCAGTGCGTTGCGGCAACGGCGAAAGACAGTCGTCAAACACTTTCCAGAAGTCGTTGCGCTCGATCAGCTCCGCCGGTGTTGCATGCCATTCATTTGGTGCGTAATTGGTGTTCCAATGACCTTGCCATGGCCCAGGTCTCTCAAAGAACTCGCGGTGCTCAGGGCCGTCGTCAGATTCTTCGCCCAGCGGAGCTTCCCGGTCAGCGCGACGAAAGTGATCGATGATCTTATGCTTGAGAATTCCGACGAGCCAGGTTCGCTCCGAAGCCCGTCCCTGGAATTCTTTGTAAGCTTTCAGCGCTGCGAGAAAAGTTTCTTGCACGGCATCTTCGGCGGCAGTATTGTCGCGCAGTCGAAACACGGCATACTTGAAAAGATAGTCGCCGTGATCGTCCAGCCAACGACCAGGATCGGGAGATTCATGGGGGAAGTTGCCCTGTGGCACGTTCATATCAATCTGAACTTCTTGGACCAGTAGAGTAGTGTATCCGCTGGCCGGTAGCAATCGCACCAATGAGCACAAAAACCTGTCGAGATTGCGGTAACGTGCTTGAGCAAACCGCGCGTGGCTGTCCACGGTGTGCGATGAACATGGAAGCGGAAAACATGATCGATCGATTCATCTGGCGCCGTTTTCTTCCATGCGTAATCGTGTTAGCTTTCGCCGTCGTCGGTTTAGTTTATTTTTTGCGCTGATTTCGTTCATTCCGATACTCCTGTCTCTCAGCTCGGCCGTTTACATCTCATTTGTCGCGCGGAGTTGAGAAACCTTACACGAAGCACTTCAGCCGGGTTTAGCTAATCTTGTTCGCGTATAGTTTGGAGATATGACTTGCCATACGGATAGAAAAGCTCCTTGCGTCCTTCGGTCCATGCAGCTTTGAATTCCGGCTTCGAGATGTCCCAATCCGGCCTGCATTTCATAAGAACAGCACGGAGATCCTGGCGAAGTTCTTCCACGGTTGGTCGTGCGAAGAACCAGTAGCCCACGTAGATCTTGTACACGATAAGACCAGGCTCGAGGACAATCGTGTGAGGGATCATCGGATTGTGTAGCGGATCCGTGTACTCGGCGATGTCGAGATCTTTTTGGATAGTGCGCCCGTCGTCGGAAAGGAACGGCCAGTGAGCGTCGAGTCCTTTGCGAAACTCGTTCGTCGCGGTGATGTTGTCAGTGCTAATCGTGACGAGCCGGCAATAACCAACTTCGAGCTCGCGGTGAAGTTGAACAAGGCCCTCATGCTGCCGGCGATCCTTCGGACAAAACCCGCCGCGGGCGAGGACGAGAATCATCGGATCGGGTCCTTGCAGCTCCGAGAGCTTCTGGCGTTTCGCGGTGTGATCGGGAAGCTCGTAGTCGGGGAAGATAGCTCCTTGAACAATGTCAGCTCTCATCGGGGTTCACCTTTCTGTTTCAGCTTGCCGGGTTTGGTGGTGCGAATCGTTGGAGCGGAGGCGCGTCCAGGCGTGGACCTCGATATGCGGTCACCTCGCCAAATCTTTGCTGATTCTGCCAATCAGGTTGTGCCTTGCGCTGCTACGTTCGTATGAACCATGTTGTTATTTTTGTGCCGGCTCTTCTTCTGCTAATAATTTCCTGATCGCTGCTTCGGTTTGATCGTAGTAGCCTTCGCCGACGTGAGTCCAACGCACGCGTCCTTGTTTGTCCAGCAGGAACAGAGTGGGCCAGGCGTAGACGTTGTATGCTTTCCATGTCGAGTAGTCGTTGTCAGTAACTACAGGATACTTGATGCCTAGCTCTGCAACCTCGCGACGCAGGTCGTTTAAACTCGCTTCAAGATCTGATTCGGGGGTGTGTACGCCGATGATCGTTAGTCCTTTGTCGCGATATTGCATGTCCCACTTTTTAACTGTTGGCAAGGTATTGCGGCAGTTGTAGCACGCAAACGTCCAGAACTCGATCAACACAGCGCGTCCATGTAAGCCTTTGAGCGTGAGCGGTTCGGAATTGATCCAGACTCCGGTCGAGAGCTCGGGAGCGGCGGGCGCTTTCGTTTCCTCAGTCAGAGTCCGAGACGGAATCATTTGTTCTCCAGCAGTCAGACGTGAAATGCCATTGCTCAAAACACCCAACGGTCCCGCACCCGTTACATAACTAATCGTCCCGATCACAACTATGACAACGATTAGCAACGAGCCGAAAATAATTGACTGTCGATGCATGGGCCTTCCTCGTTCTCTATGAACTCCTTTGCGTCTTTGCGATCTTTGCGCCTTTGCGTGAAGTTCCATTTTAGGCGCTCAAGAGAGTTTTCACGCAAAGGCGCAAAGATCGCAAAGACGCAAAGGAGCGGACATTTGCGCAAGCCGCCGCGAGGCCGAGGCACGCGCTCCGATAAACTGAAGACGATCGTAATTCATAGTTTTTTACTTAAGCGCGGAAAAGCTGGTTGGGTCCATGAAGTAGCTGTCGATATGTTCTGCCAGTGGTCCATTAACCTCCGAATCAGCTTTCACCTTCTTCCATTCCGGATCGGCCTGGAATGCGGCCCAATTCTTCTGAGCTTCTTCACGGCTCGGATGTTCAAGGACGTAGACAAAGAGATGTTGCGAGTACGGCGCGTCTTCCGGGCGCCAGTAGCCAATACTCTTCATGTTGTGTCGCTTGAATATCGCGTCCGTATGATCGCCGAAGCGAGCTATTAAAGCATCCATCTTGCCCTCGTTAACGCGATACAGGCGCAGCTCGTAGACGTGATGCGAGGCAGTAAGTTTGCTGAAACCGACTGTCACCGCGACGCCCGCGATAAACGAGAGGAGTAAAACCGGCTTGAAGTAGGTTGATTTTGACATAGTCGAAGTACACCACCGTAGAGAAGTCTAATCTATTAGACGAAAGTATCGATCGATACTTTAGTATATATGACACCAGCTTGACTTGGCTTTTAGGCAGCATAGAGGCATCCTCACGCCATGTTCCCTCGTCCGGAAAAGAGTGTTCAGCTCAATGAACGTGAGCTAAAACTCATCGTCGATACGATCCCGGCGCTCGCATGGTCTGGTCGTCCGGATGGTAGCGCGGAATTCTTTAACCAGCATTTTCTCGACTACGTCGGACTTTCCTATTCCGAGCCTTCTACACAACTAAGGTTGACGGCATGGGAATCGGTCTCTCCGTCAGCCGCTCAATCATCGAGACCCACGGTGGTCGTCTATGGGCCACCGCGAATGACGGTCCGGGCGTGACGTTCTCGTTTTCGATTCTTTGCACAAAGAATCTTTAGCCACAAAAAGGCACAAAAACGCAAAAAGAGAAATGAACGAGGTAGACGCTTGAATTGAATTCAAGTCCTCAAACAGAAATCATTTTTGTGCCTTTTGTGCTTTTTCGTGGCTAAATTCTCTGTGCCTCTTTGTGGCTACAAGTATCGATCGATACCAAAGTATGATGGACAGCGAGCGTTGAGAGGGGCATTCTCTGAGTGATGGTTGCACGTCCCCTCATATCAGTAGTTGATGATGACGAATCCATACGTGAGTCGCTTCCCGATCTCCTCCGGGAATTTGGTTTTGAGGTGCAAATATTCTCGTCGGCAGCAGATTTTCTTGCGCATCCGCGAACGGCCACGCCGAGTTGTCTCGTGCTCGACGTTTCGCTTCCGGATCTTAATGGTCTCGAGCTGCAGAAGTTGATCGCATCAGAGCGAACCGACATGCCCAACATCTTCATTACGGGCCATGGCGACGTTCCCATGTCGGTCCAGGCGATGAAGGCTGGTGTGAAACTCGGGATCAGTGAAATCACTGTAAAGGCGCATCGCGGCAAAGTGATGCAGAAGATGAATGCTGATTCGCTCGCCGGCCTGGTAAAGACAGCGGTGAGACTTGGTCTCACACCCGCGAAAAACCCATGGCACAAAATGGTCGTTGAAGAGAGGAAGAATCATGGCTGAAGTCGATCGGTCTCGACGGAAGTTTTTAAAGACGAGCGGAACCACCGCGGCCGCTGGTGTGATCTCGGCTTACTTGCCTGCACACGCGACCGCTGCCGAACCAACGCCCGAAAGTGAAGTCAGTCCACCGGCGATCGAAGGCGCCGTTCCGGTCACGTTGCGCATCAACGGTAAGGATCACAAGTTGAACATTGATCCGCGTACGACGCTCCTCGATTGCATACGCGAAACGATCGTGCTCACCGGAACAAAGAAGGGTTGCGATCACGGGCAATGCGGCGCGTGTACGGTCCATGTCAATGGCAAGCGCGTGCTCTCCTGTCTGAATCTCGCACTCATGCACGATGGCAACGAGATCACGACGATCGAGGGACTTGGTACGCCAGACGCTCTTCACCCGATGCAAAAGGCTTTCGTGGACTGCGACGGTTATCAATGCGGCTACTGCACGTCAGGACAAATCATGTCTGCAGTCGCACTGCTCAAGGAACCCTGCGGTCCGGACGACACGGCCGTGAAGGAGCTGATGAGCGGCAACATCTGCCGTTGCGGCGCGTACGCGAATATCATCCAGGCAATCCAACAGGTTCGAAACAGCGCTTCAAACCGAGCGTAGGAGAGATTTCGATGCATACCTTCGAATTCATTCGGCCACCAGATGCCGCGACCGCCATCGCCGCCCATGCAAAATCGAAGACGGCGCAACAGGGCGCGGACGTGCGCTTCATGGGTGGCGGCACCACGCTGATCGATCTCATGAAGCTCAACGTCGAAACGCCTGAGCGAGTGCTCGACATTAATCGTCTGCCGCTCGATAAGATCGAAGTCATGCCTGATGGCGGATTGAAAATCGGCGCGACTGCTCGCAACTCAGATCTCGCGTATCACCCAAAAGTGCAGAGCGATTATTCGGTGTTGTCGCAAGCGATCCTGCTAGGTGCTTCGGCGCAGATCCGCAACATGGCTACTGTTGCTGGAAACCTTTTACAACGCACCCGTTGCGTTTACTTCCGCGACACTTCATGCCGTGCAACAAGCGCGAGCCCGGCACCGGCTGCCCGGCGATCACGGGTCACAATCGCACTCTGGCCATCTTCGGCGCGAGCGAGCATTGCATCGCGACGAATCCGTCAGACATGTGTATTGCTTTGGCGGCCCTGGAAGCGACGGTCCATATTCAGGGCACGAAAGGTACGCGCGCCGTCGCGTTCGGCGATTTTCATGTGCTGCCCGGCAACACACCGCAGCGCGAGACCGTGCTCGAGCCGGGCGATCTCATCACTCATGTCACCCTTCCGCCGCCAATCGCCGGCAGCAAACACCACTATTTGAAGTTGCGCGATCGTGCGTCTTACGAATTTGCTCTGGCATCGACGGCAGTAGTGCTCACGATCGCGGGCGGCAAGATCACGCACGCGCGTATCGCACTCGGCGGAGTGGGCACAAAACCCTGGCGCTCGCCCGAAGCCGAAGCGGCACTGACCGGCAAGCCTGCAAACGAAGCGACTTTCCGCGGGGCTGCCGAAGCAGCGTTGCAAGGCGCAAAACCGCAGAGCGAAAACCGATTCAAGATCGAGTTGGCGAAACGTTGCATCACGCACGCGCTTCGCACGGCAGCCGCAGCCTGATTTGAGGAGCAATCATGGCAACTACACAACCTACGCCGATCGGACGCGACACACTGCGCATCGATGGACCACGCAAAGTCACCGGACAGGCCCAGTACACTTCCGACTTCAACTTCCCCGGAATGCTCTACGGCGTTCCCGTCGAAGCGACGATCGCGAATGGCAAATTGGTCGCGCTCGATACGGCGGCGGCTGAGAAGATGCCGGGCGTACGAAAAATCTTTCATCGCGCGAACATCGGCAGATCTTTCGATCCACTCCGGCGCCGGGCTTCGAGCGCGTTTGCCTGGAGCGCCGGCCCCCGTTCGAAGACGATGAAATTCGTTACTACGGCCAGTACATCGCTCTCGTCGTCGCTGACACTTTCGAAACCGCGAAGGCTGCGGCTGATGCAGTTCGAGCGACATACACGAAAGAAAAACCGAATGTTGAGGTGCATCTCGAGGCCGGCGATGATCCTGACGTCGTGTTCACGGGTTATGGACCAGTGCCACGATTGCAAAGTCAACGCGGCGATCCTGACGCCGCGTTTGCCAGTGCGCCCGTCAAGCTCGACGAGACTTACGGAACGCCACCCGAAACGCACAATCCACTCGAGCTGCACGCCACCACCGCGATGTGGGATGGCGACATCCTGACGCTCTACGATTCGACGCAGGGTGTCATTAACATGCGCAGCGTGATGGCACAGATGTTCGGTCTTCCAAAAGAGAACGTGCGCGTGATCGCGAAGTTTCTCGGTTCAGGATTCGGCGGCAAGCTTTATCCGTGGACGCACGTTTCGCTCGCGGCCGCTGCGGCACGTCAGATAGGTAAACCCGTAAAGCTGGTCGTGAGTCGTAAGATGATGTTCCAGACCGTCGGGCACCGCGCGCGTACGCAACAGCGCATGCGCCTGGGCGCAACACCCGAGGGCAAGCTCGTCTCATTCCAGCACGATTACGTCTACCACCTGTCGATGATCGATCATTACCACGAGGATTGTGGTGAAGCTTCGGCGTTTCATTACAGCGTTCCCAACTTGCGCGTGCATTGGGGACGTGCCCGGCGCAACATCGGTGCGACTGCTGACATGCGTGGCCCTGGCGCGGTGCCCGGACTCTACGCCACCGAATCGGCGATGAACGAAATGGCCTTTCGATTGAAGATCGACCCGGTGCAGTTTCGTCTCCTAAATGAGCCTAAGCTTGACGAGTCAAACAACCTTCAATTTTCATCACGACACTATGTTGAGTGCTTGAACACTGGAGCGGAGAAATTCGGTTGGTCCAAGCGCAATCCGGCGGTTGGCTCGATGAAGCGAGACGGTCTGACTTTGGGCTGGGGCATGGCGGGTGCGGCGTGGATCGCGGGACGATTCGCAGCCGCTGCGAACCTGCAATTGCGCGACGACGGAACCGTGCGCATCGCTTGTGGAACGCAGGACATCGGCACGGGCACGTACACGATCCTCGCGCAGCTCGCGTCTGAGAAGACGGGAGTGCCACTCGAGAAGATCGAAGTTGAGCTGGGCGACAGCGCGCTTCCAGATGGTCCAATCTCGGGCGGCTCGCTGGCTACCAGCTCGGTGATCCCGGCCGTGTTTCAAGCTGCCGACCAGGCAATCACGTCGTTGCTGATCTTAGCCGTCACGACTCCGGGCTCACCTTTCTTCGGAAAGAAACCTGAGGATCTCGCGCTGGAAGGTGGTCGCGTATTCGTCAAAGCTGAAGGAGCGGCGAAGGGAGTTGCGTTTGGCGATGTGCTGCGGCGAGCGAATGCGCGGTTGGTCGCAGGCAGTGGCAGTGCGGATCAGACGGTGTTTGCGGGGAACGCAAAGTTTTCGATGCACTCGTTCGGGTGCCACTTTGCCGAGGTCACGTGGCAGCCAGAGACTGCTCGTTTGCGCGTGAGCCGTGTGGTAACGGTGATCGATGCCGGTCGAATCTTGAACCCGCTCACTGGTCGTAATCAGATTCAGGGTGCGGTCGTGATGGGCATCGGCATGGCGTTGTTTGAAGAGACCGCCTACGATCCGCAGAACGGCGCACCAATCAACAGCAACCTTGCTGACTACATCATGACAGTGAACCTGGACGCGCCGCCGATCGACGTGCACTTTCTCGACTTTCCCGATAAAGAAATCAACGAGCTCGGCGCTCGCGGGATCGGCGAAATCGGTCTCGCGGGCATCGCCGCCGCAATCACCGACGCAGTGCATCACGCAACCGGCGTCCGCGTCCGCGATTTACCGGTGAAGATCGAAAACCTGCTCGTGTGAATTTTGTGGCTAAAAGACTTTTGAAGCGCGATACCGGCCGGGGGTCGTGCCGCAGAGGCGCTTGAAGGTACGTGAGAAGTGACTCTGGTCGGCGAAACCGGCGGCGAAAGCGATGTTTGTGACGGCGACGTTCGAACCCATCAATTCACGACACGCATATTCGATTCGCACTCTCCGCAGATACTCACCGACGGAAGTCCCGTAGTGTTTCCGAAACTCGCGTGCTAAGTGGACTGGATGAACACCAGCTTCGGCTGCAATCTCTGAAAGCTTGAATGGTTCGGCGAAACGCTGCTCCAAAATGTCCCTGACTCTTTCAAGCCACTTCGGAAATCTACGACCTGAGCTAGTTACTGACTGGCCTTCGAGCAATGCTTGTTCAAGCGCTCGCAACGAGTCGTCGTCCATCTCACGAAACTTGTAATACATTCTCAAGAAGAGCTCAGGTAGCGAATTTCGCGGAACCGTCATAGAGAACGAGGGTAGCGATTTATTCTGATTTGGATCCAACAGACTCAAGCTGATCATAGTCTGTTCGCGCGGATCGCCATCGCTCTGCGCAGGTGCAAGTTCGCTAATGTCGATATATAAAACCATCGTTATTGATACCGAAGCGCGTTCAAAGGATCCAACTTCATCGCTCGCCGGGCCGGAAGATAACAAGCGAAGAGCGCCACTGCAGCCAGAATCGAGATGATCCCGGCGAGAGTAAGCGGGTCACGAGCACTGACGCCGAACAATAATCCGCTTAACAACTGCGTCGAGACTAGAGCACCCACAAGTCCGATCGCGCCGCCAATGAGCACCAGGCGCAATCCTGCTCCCACTACTAACCTGAGAATGTCGCGGCGGCTCGCGCCCAGGGCGATCCTCAATCCAATCTCATGCGTTCGTTGCGTCACTGAATAAGCCACCACCGAATAGATCCCCACAGCCGCTAACATCAAAGCAATTAACGCGCCTACGCCTAAGCAGTAGGCCGCCATTTTCTTTGCCGACAATCGCTCTTCAACATATTGCTGCAACGGCTTTACCTTGAAGACCGGCACCGCGGAATCCACGGCGCCGATTTCCCCGCGAATGGATTGGACCAAAGCATCCGAGATGTAATCAGAACGCGTCACCAGGAAAATATTGCGGACAGGTTCCTGCGCGTAAGCTACATAAACTTCGGCGTCAGCTCGATCTTCCAGGTCTTCATTGATGACATTCGCTAACAGGCCAACGATTTCATATCGTTCACCATTGTTCAGGGAGATGTTTTCGCCAATTACCTGCTTACCCGGCAGAAACTGTTTGCTAAAGGCTTCATTAACCAATGCGACACGCGGCGTGCCCTCACGATCCTGCTCGCTAAATGCTCTGCCTTTTCGTAAGGGGGTGCCGATGGCTTCGAGGTATCTCGGCGTTACAATGCGGAACGTCACCGAGAGCCGGCGTTCGTCGGCAAGAAGTGTGCTGCCGATGCTGGTAACCTGGCGGCGGTTGTAGACGTACCCGAGTGGCACCGTGGTCGCTAATCCCACATCGGTGATTCCCGGCAGTGCTGAAACTTTCCCGATAAGTGCGTCGGCAAAATTATTTCGAGACTGCGCAGCCTGGTATCTTTCACCTGAAAGAGATAGCTGCATGGTCATGACGTTGGTAGCGTCGATTCCGAAATCCGTGTGCAGTAAGGTTTGAAAGCTGCGGAACATTGTTCCCGCACCCGCCAGAAGGACGACTGAAAACGCCACTTCCGAGATCACGAGCCAGCGCGTTGCCCGGCTTGAGCCCTTGCCGAGGACACTTGGACCATCATCTTTCAGAAGCTGATTGATCTCGACTCTGGTTCCGATTAACGCGGGAAGCAGGCCGCAAAGAATTCCAGTCAAAACCGAGATGCCCAGATTGAACCCGAGGGCCGTCTGATCGATTCCCATCTTGCTCCAGCCGGGAATAAACATCGAGAAGTCCTGCGGCATGGTCTGCAATGCTTTGATCCCGAAATAAGCCAGGACCAGTCCGAGGCCGCCACCGAGAATCGAAAGCAAAAGACTGTGAGCAAACAGTTGCCGCATCACGCGCGCGCGACTGGCGCCGAGTGCGAGTCTGATCACGATATCCCTTTGCCCAGCCGCCGCGCGCACGAGGAGGATATTGGCGACGTTGGCGCACGCGACCAGTAATACGAGCAACACTGAGATAAACATGAAAGGAACTGCGACTCGCACGACGCGCGTCGCGTCCTCTACCAGCGGCACCACGCGGACATCGCGGCCGCGATTAGTGTCGGGAAACTCAGACTGAAGTCTTATCGCAATTCGGTTCAGGTCTTCGGTGGCCTGCGTCAAACTTATGCCCTTGCGAGGCAAGCCCAGTACACGAAGATTATGCTCGCGGCGTGAACGATCATTCGGATCAGGAACCAGCGGTACCCAAAGCTGGCTGTCGTCGACCGGATAGCCGAAGTGTTTTGGCATCACTCCGACAACGGTGTAGGTTTCTTCGTTGAGTTTGACTAAACGTCCGATGATTTGCGGATCAGCTCCGAAGCGAGTCCGCCACAGACCGTCGCTGAGAACGACGATCTGGCTTCTGCCGGGCTCGTTATCTTCCGCGGAGAAGGTTCGCCCGAGGGCGGGTGGCGTTCCGAGTGTGTTGAAGAAACCGGTGGAAACAAAGTTTCCCGGCAAAGTTTCTGGTTGCGATCCGTTAGTCAGATCGAAGTTACTCGACTTGATAGCGACCAGGTCTTCGAAGGTCTGGTTCTGCTCTCGCCAGTCGGCGAAATTGCCCGGCGCGACTGAGCCGCGCGCAACGCTTGTGTCGGGCTGGCGCTCAAAAATGCGGACCAGCCGGTCCTGGTTGGGAAAGTCGAAAGGGCGAAACGCGAGCAGCTCGAGAGTGCTGAAGATAGTCGTGTTCACCCCGATGCCGAGCCCCATCGTGATAATCACGATCAGGCTTACGCCAAACTGGCTCAAGAGCATCCGAAACGCATAACGCAAGTCTTCCCAGAGTCCTGCCGTCTGGCTCGATCGTGGCTCCTGGCCCAATTCGACTGGTTCTAAATGACGGCGTTCAAGCTCGCGTAGATCTCGGATCATCTCGCTCTGTCGAAATTCAGACAGAGTTTTTTTTACTGCCTCGTCTTCCGTGTAGCCCTCAAGCAACAGATCTTCATAACGATCCTCGAGGTGCTGGCCCAATTCTTCGACGATTTCGACCTCGCGCAGAGGCCGTAAGGCTAGTTGAGAGAGCGCTTCACGGATTTCGTTCTTCCAGTCGTGCATTGTTCGCTCACGCGGGATTAATTCCGGCGACACGGTCCAACGCTGCGAAAAACTCCTTCCAGGTGAGGCGGTGTTCTTTCAGGATTTCTTGTCCAGCGTTGGTCAATTTATAAAAGCGGCGGCGGCGCTGGCTGGGCCTTTCGACCCAGTGGCCCAGGATCAGTCCGCGCTTTTCGAGGCGATAAAGCAGCGGGTAAAGCGAAGCCACGTGAAATTGAAGCACTCCGCCGGACCGCTGCTCAATCAGCTTAGCGATTTCGTAACCATGCCGGGGCCGATCTTCGACGAGGGCCAGAATCAACATCTCGGCGCTGCCGCGCTTGACCTCGCGATCCAGTATAGAGGGGGTCTTCATATATATTGCGACGCCATATATACTGACACCACATGAACCTGTCAAGAGATTTCGCGCGTGGGAGTCTGGTTTCTCTGTGCAACCTCTGTGTCCTCTATGTCTCGGTGGTGTGGTTCTACTCGGAATTCATCAACCACGGAGACAAGAGAATGGTGAACTAACAAAACGTTTCGATTGTTCAATCCTGTCAGAATCAAACTAAGTAACATGGGCACTGAGAGCGGTGACTGGTGTCTATATGTAAGGAGACCACGATGAATAAAAATCACCGAGTTATTTGGATAACGCTGGTTATTGCCTGCCTGGTTTTCACGGCATTGACGTTTGTCGCGTATGGGAAGCTACGTGGTTTAAGGAACGGGTATTCGAAGAACACTGCTCAGGCCAGTGTCAAACGCGCCGCTTACGTGAGGCGCAGTAGTCTCTCACCGAAGTTGGTTTCTCACCTCAACGCGATGGGAGACCGCCTCGAGAAGCCGGGAAGAGAGCGTCTGAACTTAACCGGTACGCTCAGTCGAGCTAACGATTCTCAAACACAGGAAGTAGTCGCGGTTTTTGAATTTCCGGAACGCTTACGCCTCACCATGCAAAAGGGCAGTCAAACTCGCGTCATCAGCTTCGACGGCGAGCACGCTGATGTTGACGCGGTGGATGAGGACCTGATGGAAACGCTGGTCTATGGATCAGCGGAGCATTTCTTCGACACGCAGATGCAGGGCATGGCGACACGTCTGCTGGGTTCGCGTTTTCTCCTTCATCGCGGTTCAACCGCCGACTATAACAGTCCTTATTACGACGTATACAAAGTGACAGAGCAGGTAAAGACTGCGGACGATGAGATAGAGCAACAGAGATTCTATTACTTCAATTCCGACACGTTGTTGCTGGAGCGAGTGGTTTACGAGATCATCCGTAATGGGTATACCGTAAAAGTTGAAGAGCGGCTGAGCGATTGGACCAGGGAACAGGGCCAGCAAGTGGCGCGGCGTATTGAACGTTTTGAGAATGGTGAATCGGTGTTTGTGCTGACCGTGCGCACGGCACAGCTCAGTGCGCGCGTCGAGGATGGAGTTTTCAGTAATTAATAAGCTGCGAGCTTGTTCCAGACGCTCGGCTCACCCTGGCGGCGTATCATTTCGGCAACGATGAGATACGCTTCAGCATAAAGCTTTCGCATCTCGTCTTGCGTTCGCGGGTGCTGTAGTCGCTGTTCCAGCTCGTCCTCGCGAAGCCTGTCTCGCGTTGCGTAACGCGAAATCATTTGCGACTCACCCGCGAGGTAAAGTGCGAATCCTTCTTCCAACCAGCGTGGCGCTCGCTTGCTGCTGATGGAATCGATCATGATGTGGGCCAATTCATGACGAAGCGTAGTGAAGAGCACTCCGCGCTGCTTCAGGATCCGTGCTGGTTGCAATTCGATCCGATTGCCTTCAGTCGCGGCGGCGGCCCACCACGGCTGGCCCGTGCGGGAGGTGAAGTCGCCGGTGCTTTCATTCAGTCGAATTTCGAGCCGCGCGATCTTCGGCGATGTGGATGAAGCACGGCGCAAAAAATCGTTGCGCGTCGATTCGAGCGTAGTCAAGATCTGGTCCACTGTGCGACGATCGACATCGGCGGGATAAGCAAGACGAAAGTTCTCGGAAGAGATGGATAGGAGTTTGAAACTTGTGTTGCCGCTCGATAGATCAGAATACCCCAACGTACCCGGCAAAACGTCTGCCTTCGATTCTTCCGTAACCCTTTTCACGACTGTGCCGGGAAAGTATTTCTCGAGAATTTTCTGATAACTTGCGCCACGCGCAGCCATCACATGCGCGCCTTCCTGACAGAGGCCGAGTCCATGACCGAAACCACTCCCGCGGAAGATGAAGTTTGATCCGGAACGATCGATCTCGAATCGCGAGCTCTTCAAAACATTCCATCCGAGAGCGCGCCCAACGATGATCTTGAAATCCCAGCCACGAACAGTTTTGCGATGCTCACCTTCGACCGTGATGAATTCTGCACGGCCCGTTTCATCGTGCTTGTTGATTGAAATTTGATCCAGCCGGTTACCGACGTCTGTTCGCGAATCACTTTGCAAGGCGCGGAGGAGATCGGCGCGGCTAATGGTGTCAGTCCACTTCGCATGCGGGCCGGCGTCGCAGTATTCATCGCGCACGCCGCGAAGATAAAGAGCCGGAGTCACTCCCCAGAGGTCGCGTATGTTGGCAGTGGCGCCCCCACACGATGCGCCGAAGTATGCATCGATCGGTTGGCCATGATCGTCGATCAGCACCTGGCCTTCAGTCGCGCGAACTGCATTGAGCAGAGTGCTGGTCGTGGCAGTTGAGCTAACAAACCTCTGACAGTGTGTGGTCGAACAAAAATCGTAACCGTTGGTTGCATGGCGGCCCCGGTTCTTCAGCGCGTACGTGCGAATCGCAATCGCGAGGGCCTTCAATGCTTCGGGCTGGGGCTCGATTGTTCCTTCAGCGCGCATTGCTCCGAGTACGTAATCTTCGAGTGAAAGTGTTTGCGTTACGTTCTCGCGTACGAGATGGACTTTGATCGGTGAGGCTGCGTCAGTGGAACGTGCGACTACGTCGGGAGTTTCATCGTTCGGTTTTGTATAGCTGGTTTCGCGGCTAGCTTCATTCGCATACGTCTCGAAGATGGGCCGCGCGACCGTCGCCGCTTCCGATCCGTGCGCGCGCGGCAGCAGAACGAGCAGTGCCAGATTGATTTGCGATGCGTCTATTTCGCCGCTGCTCTGAAACGGGGCCGCGAGTCCGACAAACCAGCCGTTACTGCGAAAACCTTTTGCCGGCATCGCTGTACCAGTCTTACCCACGATCGTTAATGGCAGCGAATCGAGTTTTGCTGCGCGCGCCGTTCCGTATCTGATCGCGCCGCGCATGCCTTCGAGGATGATCGCGCGATGTTTAGCGGCGATGTTGATGTTGGACCGTTCAACCGCTTGAAAGTGATCGCTAGTGGTCGTCTGCGGTTTGAACAAATGCCCGCCATTTACGAGGGCGGTGTAGGCTGTCAACAATTGAATGGGCGTGACCTGGATGTGATCGCTCTCGCCGACGGCGGCGCGCTCGCGGCAATCCGCCTGAGCAGTGTTTCCGATTTCGCACGGACGCAAGACTCCGTTCAGACCAAAATCAAACTCACGGAGAGTCGCGACTAACTGATCTCTGCCGAGTCGCTGGCCGGCGGTTGCGAAATAGTAATTGCAGGAATAGGCGATCGCCTGCGCTGGAGAAAACGGGGGCAGGTGATCTTTGTGCACACACGCGAGCAAAAAATTCGATCCGGTGAAGCGTCCAGGACAGACAGTGCGCGAGTTTTCATCGATCAATTCGGCGCGCAGGGCAGCTAACGCGGTGAAAGGTTTGATGGCAGAGCCGGGCATTAACGCCTGATCATAGGCCGTTTGTGAATTGACGATCGCGCGGACGCGGCCTGTCTGCGCATCCATGACTATGATTGTGCCGTCGCGATCGGCGAGCGCAGCCGCGGCGGCGTTTTGAAGTGCGGCATCGATTTCGGTTTCGTTCGTATTGGAACTGCCCCTGATGGCAATCGGTTTCGAAGGCAGGCTGAGAAACAGAATCGCCGCACTCGCAAACAAAACGAGCATTGCATGCTCGCGAGTCATGCGGCCGACTCCGCCGGATGCGCGACGGCCGGGGCCGAAACCTCGGTAGGCAAACTTGCCGCGGCCTTCGTGAAGGTGGTCAACGTCAATACCCAACCGATCAGGCTGAACACGAACGACAGCAGCAATCGCAGAGCGAAAAACGCGAACTCGGTCTTGTTGCCGTTAAAGCGGAACGTAGGTACGAGGATGACGTACGGCAACACAAAGAAAAGGATCAGGCCGAGCCCGTAGATCAAAACCGAATCTGGCGAGAAGGCGCGCGCGAGCGCCGAGGCTATTCGTTTGAAAGAAGATTTCGCGAACAGAGTACGGATTTCACCGCCGGCTATAGCAATCCACAGGTGAATCGTTGCCAGTGGAAAAGCGACTCCCCACAGGACGAAACGCAGCGTGGCGAAAATCAGACTGGGCCAATGAAGCGGTGGTGTGGTTGGCGATGTTGGCTGAGTTGATTTCGTGGGCGGCGGTATCTGTGCGACTGGAGCCGGATACCGAGCCGCAAGCTTGTTAAGCAAGTAATGAAGTAGCCACACAATCAATAGCACCAGAATAGTGACTACCAGAAATTTCAGTGCATCGATCAGGATCACGCGCCAACGTAGCTTCTGATCGATTGCACGATTGATGATCGCGGCTTGCAGTGTGAAGAAGCCGATCGGAATCAGGATCATCAGCGCGTAGGTGACGAGCACGTGCCAGATCGTGGCTTCGCGTATCGAAATAAAGACGTAAGACCCCACGAGCAGAAGCGCATAAATGATCGCAAAGACCAGCAGCGCCCGGGTATTCGCAAACACTGTCGCGATCGAGCTAAGCCAAAGTTTCAGAGTAGTCATATCACCTCACCGATTGGTAGCTTCTTCTCTGTGCAACCTCTGTGTCCTCTGTGTCTCTGTGGTGTGTAAATCAGTTAACCACAGAGACACAGAGGACACAGAGGTTGCACAGAGAAGAGATTTCATTTCTTATCCAAGATCCTCAACCGATCATTTGCGGTATTAGCCTGCACCGTTGGCTGATACATCAGCTCCGCGCGGGCGGGTGCGATCTTGAATTCGCCGGGAACCTCGACGCGCATCGCGTATTGCAGCGTCGCGTCGCCGTCAAAGTAATCCATGAAGATCGCCGTGCGGTTGTCGCGGAACTCACGATTGCTGTACCAATCGCTCCAATTCCCAAGCGAGTAGTTCAGATAGATCCCACTCACGCGCGCCACTTGCTCGGCGCCGGCCGGAATCGGATCTTCGATCATCACATACTGCGCGCGTGGCCCAGTCAGCCGCAGCCTCACGACAATCAGGTCGCCCGAACGCAGCTCACCGGTTAACGGCTCAATCTTCCAGCTCGCCTTGTCGCCCTCGTCTTCCGAGACGCGCAGCCGTAGATACTCACGCGTGATCTTCAATCCGCCCACCGATTGCGCGGCCACGTTTTCATCTGCCGTAAAGTATTCGAGCGCACTCGAAACATACAAAGCACCTTTGCCGTGCTTCACGATCCGGATTTGATTTGATGGTCCAATCTCACCACCCTTCTTCCAAACCGTCACGGTCTGCGCGTTCGTAGCCTCACTGGCGCCGACGTGTTGTTCCGCAACCTTCACGCCGTTCAAATAAACTTCGAACGTGTAATCGGGCGACAACTCTTTGCTGACTTTCAGGTAATCGGTCAGCCCGTAGATCGCGAACGCGGTTTCTTTGGTCGATAGCCAGTAGTAGCCATTCTGCCGGTTCTTTACTAACCAGCGCGCTGCTTTGGGCAACAGCAACGAGCCCGGATCAATCTGCGAGAGGGCCTTCAACGAAAGCGACGTCGCTTCGCCGTCAAGATAAACATCCCGGCCGTAATCGTTCTTTCGCGCCGTTTGCCAGTGCGCTTCAAACTCGTTCTGTTGCGCAGAGTTTTCGATCATCTTCGCGACTTCCGGCGCGCGCGCGTCTTTGCGCTCCTGCAAAGCCAGCGCCAGCAGCGCCCGCCCATATGGCCCAAGGCTGTTGCGCTTGCCATACAGCTCGTCGAGGAAGTGAGCATCGCCTTCACCACTTTCGGTGAACGCATAAATCATGTAAGCGCGCGTTTCATCGTCGATCGGATTTCCGTTATCGTTCTTACCCTGGTTAAGCAGCGCCGATAGTTTTTGCCGCCCCTGATCTTGTCGCCAGTCGTCCACCTGATAGCCCGCACGCCGCGCCATCGCCATGCCATCCACGACGTAAGCCGTCATAAACGGATCAGTCTTATCGTCTTTCCACCAACCCCAACCGCCGTCACCATGCTGATACGCATACAGACGGTCCAGACCCTTTCGAACTTTATTATCGAGATCGTTCGAAGCGCGCAGCTTTGCTTCCGGAATGTCCTTCAGTGTCTGAGCGACGACGATGTTGGGCACGAAGCTGGACATCGTTTGCTCAGTACAGCCGTAGGGATAACTCGTGAGGTAATCGAGCGCACCGAACAACGCGCCAGCGATCGACGGCGACACTTCGAGCCGCAGAGCCCGGGCCTGTTCATTCGCGAGTCCCGGCACATCGAGATTGAAAGTTTGCTCCGCGTCGTTTTGCGTAACCGTTATCGCATTGCCGGTCGTGCGTCTTAGACCATGCGGCACGATGTCCATCGTCATCTCGACTGCGTCTGACTCGGTATCTGTCAGTGCTTTCGCGAGGAGGGTTAATTTACCGACCGTGTTCGCCTGTACACGCCAATCAACGCGATGCTCACCGTTCGGCCGAATCGTTACGGTTGACTCAGGCGAATCGAGTAGCTGCGCGCCGTTCAACTCGAGCGAAATCTTCGTGGACTTGTCGCTCTTGAGGAAGTTGTGGACCACGCCTGAGATCGTGACCGTGTCGCCGTCCGTCAAGAAGCGCGGCATCTCCAAACGCATGATCACGTCTTTGCGCGCGATCGTTTTCTGCACGACTGAGCCGACGCGCGTGTCCGCCGTTACGCCACGCGCCGTTGCGCGCCACGTTGTCAGATTGTCAGGCAGTTTGAAACTCACAGTGGCTTTGCCATCGCCGCCGGTTACGACATCAGGTTGCCAAAACGCGGTGTCTTTGAATTCTTTGCGAATCGTGGTTTCAGCGTATGAGCTCTCGTTCTTGAAATCAGCAAGCTGATATGGAGATTTGTTCTTCGCTAAATCCGCGTTCTTTTCCCCACCGTAACCGGTGAACGTGTAATGAATCGCGAGGCTCGTTTGCACTTCGTTGTAACGCCGGCCATAGAACTCGCGCTTGATGTTGCCCGCTGTTTCGGGTTGTATGCTGTAAATCGCTTCGTCGACAATTCCGAGGCTGACTTCCGTGTTCGCAGCGGGTGAGCCGTCTTCGTTGCGAGCCACGACCGTGTAAGACGCGACATCGCGGGGCTTAAACTCGCTCTTGTTCGGCACGATGTCGAGCTTCAGCATCTTGTCGCGCGCAGGCACGCCGATAATTTGACTCTGGTTGTACATGTCGCTGTTCTTGACGAACGACACGTCGAGGTAAACGTTCGGCGCGTACTTCTTATCGATCGGTACGTCGATCACGATGCTGCGACCGGCGGAGTCGATTTGTCGCACGCTGAGAACTTCAGACAACTCAGTAGTCACCAGCAAATGCGCCTGGTCCACCGGCAGCATCGCGAGGACGTGCGCGGTTTCGCCGGGCTTGTACGACTTCTTGTCAGGCACAAGCTTGATCGATTTAGCGTCGTAATTCTCGTATGAAAAGTCGGACCACTCCCCCTTCTTGTCAGGCGCCCAGAACGAGCCGCCGCGATTCACGATCTCTTTACCACTTTCCGTAACGATCGTTTTGACGTAGATGCTGCCGGGCGACGGCACTGTAAAATCATAGGTGGCGTTGCCCTCGCTGTCGGTGTTGACTTCGCCGCCGCCTAACTCGCGTTCGTGAAGGATGTAATCAATAACCTCATACTTGTAGCCTTCATTCTCTTCCCACTTGCTTTGCCTTTCCCACTTTTGTTCGATGAACTTCAGCGTGACTTTTTCGGAGACGGGTTTACCCGAGTAATCGGCTGTCTTCACGCGAATCCTCGCGGCGTCACCCTGGTAATAAAGATAGCGTTCCGGATAGGCGTCCGCGACAGAGCTGCCACGCGTGCCGATGAACGAAGCGGCGCCCTGCATCTCCCGGCGTGAGGCGTCTGTGACCTGCGCTTCCAAGCGATAGGAATAGTCCCATTCTTCTTTTTCATCGGGCGCCGGCACTTCGAATTCAACATACGCCTCGCCCTTCGCATTCATCGTGTCGTCGCCTTCGGTCACCAGATCGGTGCCGTAGTAACCGGAGTCCTGATTGTCGTCGCCTTCATTGCCTGGACCAGCCTCATCGTCGAACTCGTCTGAATCGTTGTCCCACCACCAGTGGTAATAGCGTTGTCTGTAGATGTAGTAATGAACGTCGGCGTTAGTGACGGGCGCGCCGAAAAAGTAATTCGCGTTGATCGCAAACTTAACTTTCTCACCGACACCTGCGAATTGTTGCGGCGCCTTAACGGTGACTTTGAACTCGGGTTTCTTGTATTCCTGAACCTCGAAATACCCGCTCGCGCGGACTTCGCCAATCGACGCCGTGATGTTGTAACTGCCGAGCGGCGCTTCGTCACCGACGTCGAGCTGACCGCTGAAAGTGCCACGGTCCGACAGCGGCAGCTCCTTTTCGAAAACCTTACCGTTGTTTGGATCTTCGATCGTTACGCTGACGTTTTTACTATCGAGCAGTTTGTAACCGTTCGTGGTCCATTGGCGCAGAATGCCTTTAAAGAAGACGGATTGCGCCGGGCGATAGATTGGCCGATCGGTGTAGATATAGCTGGTCACGTCCTCGCCGGTGAGCACGTCGTCTTCGCCGCCGTACCCTCCGAAGTAAAACGAGTCGACGTCGGAGATGACGAAGTTATCGCGATCGCGAGCCATGATCAGAAACGGGTTGCTCTTCGTTTCGTCCGGGTTGACGTCTTCGGCCGGAGTTTCAGGTTTGTCGGGAACCTTCACATCTGTTTTGTAGATACCGGATTTGTCAGTCTTACCGTTCGCGAGCGTGTTCTTTGCGTTTGTGACTTCGACTGAAACGCCTTCGTGTGGCGCGCCTGTCTTACGGTCCACAATGTAGACCATGACCTGACCGTGACGATTCGTCTTTTCGATCATCGTGAGGTTAGTCACGATGGCGATCGAATAAGCGCGCATGCCTTCGTTGACGCCTTCGATCAGGTATACGCCCGGATCCATCTTGCCGAGGGGAATCATGCGGCTGTCGTAATCGTTTTCGAGGGCGGGCAACTTCTCGCGCCAGTCTTTCACCTTCTGATCCGGATTCAGCAAAGGTACGCGCGCGTAGTCCGCCACGTTCAATGGAGTGCGTTCAGCCGGCGGCTCTGCGCGAAACTTTTGATTGAAAGTTTCGCGATGGTCTTGTTGAAGGTGAGTGCGGACATAATCCTTGACTACTCCGAAAAACGAAGTTTTCAAGCGATGCGTGCGCTCGAGGAGAGACAGACTCGCACCGTAACCCTGCGCGATTTCCACCTTCTCTTTCTCGCCCATCTCGTGTGGATCTTCGAGCTCCTTGAAAAACTTGTTCGGGTCTTTGATCCGGTAGACGCGGAAGTCGAGGTATTCGATGTTTTGGTAGCTGGCCCACAACCGCGCGGATTCGTTTGGCGAGTAAGAACGATTCGTCGTCAGCGAAAAATAAGGCTTGTTGGTTGAGACGGTTTGGGGCTTTTCTGGCTCAGGCTTCTTTGGCGGCGGCGGTGTAGTGCGCGCGCGGATGATGTTGAAGCCAAAGACCGAAGCGACGAGCGCAAGATAAATAATTACGGTCGCAAGATAACGAGGAATTCTGGTGTCAGACACGTTGGTAATCCTCCCAACCGGGATTTCTCTGTGCAACCTCTGTGTTCTCTGTGTCTCTGTGGTGAGTTATTGCTTTGAATTAGTTAACCACAGAGACACAGAGAACACAGAGGTTGCACAGAGAAGAAAGATCTCGTCATTGCAAAATCTTCAAGCGATAAAACCCGACAAAATTCTTGTTACGCTCAACCGGCCGCCAGCGTGGATCGGGATGCTGATCGAGCACTGAAAGCTCAACCTTCTTCACCGTTCCTTTATCGATTGGCGACGAGCCGGTGTGATAAACAACCCAGTCCTGCGCGCCATTGTTTGCAATGCGCGCCTGGCCCAGAAAGATCATCACGTGATACGGAAACTTCTGGACCCACGGCTGGTAATAGAAGAGCAGATCGCCGGGCTGAGCTTCGCGCCGATCGCGACTGACGAAGACGACGTTGAAATTCTTGAGGGTGCGAGCATCAGCGAATTCTGAAAACCGGCCGTTGCGAATGTCGGTTTCGGCAAATGATCCAAAATCCGTGCGAAAGATCTTTTCGCCGGATGGGTTATGGTCCAGGTCAAAACTCTTAACGTCCGGCGCCACGGTTTGGTAGGCCGGTCCCATCTTCTGAAACCAGATACGATCGTGATGCCGCAGGGCCTCGCGCATTGCGAATCGCGCTAGACCGGCACAGTCGCGCTGTTCAGCATTCCATTGATCGCTCAGCTCATAGAATTGTGTTTCGGCGATTGCTGTGAACCAGCGGCGAAAGCTGTCGCGATCCTGAAAGCTGCGCAGCTCGGTAGTATCCGGAATACCGTCGTTATCAGAATCGATCAGCTCAGCTCGAGTGCTTGAGGGCGAGCTCGATTCCGGTCTCGCCACCCGTTCGATTTTCTCTGTGTGATGAAGGCGTTGGAAACTCCAGGCAAGTGCGGTGGTCGATACGATAACGACGCCTGCCAATGCTATCCAGCGTTTCGAAGGGGCGCGCATTTGGGGGAACTCAAGCATTGGCGCTTAGATTATGTTTGGTATGGCTCGAGCGATACGCGGATGCTATCACGGATAGAGTCGGGCAACCACTATTTAACGTTGGTAGGTGTAGCGGCGAGCGAACGTGGATTCCCTCACCGCTGAGGCTGGTTTCAGCTTTTCAGATGAAGAATGATAGTTTTCTACGCCTGCTTGCGCCTTGTTAGATGAGGACCAATATGAAGAGCTGTCAAAGAATTGTATTAACAGTCGGCGTAGTTGCTGTTTCGGTTGTTTGTGTCGCTGCACAGAATGCCGGTTCGTCGGGGCAGAGAGCCACGAACGTACGAATAGAGATGCGGGACATTTACGGAGCACTGTTCGTTACGATCGGTGGGACAGAGAAGAAGATCACGGATCAGGCACAGCAGGCGTGGATAATTAACGGTGGGCGACACGTGGTGTATTCGTCCAGTCAGGGCGCGGGTGGCTACGAGAATGAGGGCCAGAGCCTGCATCTTTACAACGTCGACACAGGCAGCCAAAAGCGCATCATGTCGCACTATTTCATGGTCCAGATGGTAAAAGAGGTGGTGACAAGCAAAAACAAACGAGCTCTCCTCGTCACGATGGAAGACGGTGGTTTAGGGGCCTCGTATGTTGCGGTGGTTGATCCGTGGCGCGGTGAGGTTTTTTTCCGGCGCTGGGCTCGCATACTTGCTGACAAAGGCGACACCCTCGTTCTCGGGTTTTACAAGGAGGATGACTGGGGCGAACCCGACGCAGGCAAAGTGCGTCCTTATAAGAAGGAGCGACACAATCTAAATTTACTACTGCGGCGATCTGTGATCGTCAACAAGAGAGAGCCACACGATTAAAGCCAGAAATGCATAACGATACGAATTCTTACGCCCTTGGTTTTTCGGAAATCGATAAGACAAAAGTTGCGCTGGTCGGCGGCAAAGGGGCGAACCTTGGCGAACTTTCCAGAATTGAAGGGATAAACGTACCGCAGGGTTTCTGCGTCACTACAAGAGCATACAAAACTGTCGTCGAACGAACACTAAGGTTTGATGCGCTTCTGGACCAACTAACTTTCCTGACGATAGAGGACTTCGAGAGAGTTCGTGAAATCAGCAAAGAGATCCGCGACGCCATTGAAGCCACACCGATCGCAAACGATATCGAAGCAGCGGTGGCTGATCATCTCGCAAAACTCGGAGTTGAAAATTCCTATGCTGTGCGTTCCAGTGCCACGGCCGAAGACTCACCGGCCGCATCCTTCGCAGGACAGCACGATACGTATCTGAACATTACCGGCAAGGCCGCAATCCTCAAGCACATCAGCAAGTGCTGGGCCTCGCTATTCACGGAGCGAGCCGTCATTTATCGGATGCAGAACGGATTCGATCATCGTAAGGTCCACCTTGCCGTCGTCATCCAGAAGATGATCTTTCCGGAGTCAGCGGGAATCATGTTCACCGCGGATCCAGTGACATCGAACCGGAAGAATGTGTCGATCGATGTCAGTTTCGGACTTGGCGAGGCTTTAGTTTCTGGTCTGGTGAACGCTGATAACTACAAAGTGCGCAATGGTCAGATCATTGAAAAGAAGATCTCTACCAGCGATGCCTTAACAGATGAGCAGGTGTTGAGGCTTGAGCGAATCGGCCGAAAGATCGAAGAACATTTCGGTCATCCCCAGGACATTGAATGGTGCCTTGTTGATGAGACCGTTTACCTTGTCCAGAGCCGGCCCATCACTACTCTATTCCCGATTCCGCAAGCGAACGATCGGAAAAATCACGTTTACCTGTCCGTTGGTCATCAACAAATGATGACAGACCCGATGAAGCCGCTCGGATTGTCGTTTTTCCTGTTAACGACTCGAGCGAACATGCGTACAGCAGCGGGAAGGTTGTTTGTTGACGTCGCGCCCATGCTTGCTTCGCCGGCCAATAGACAGACGGTAATAGACACACTCGGAAAATCCGATCCACTCATCAAAGACTCACTTCTGACTGTGGTAGCACGAGAAGATTTCATTCAAGACGAAGATCTGAGTTCCAGTCAAAAACTTCCTCCCGTCTTCGGACCGCAGGCACCGATTGAGAACGATCCCCGAATCGTTTCTGATCTGATTGAGCGTAGTCAGAGTTCGCTGGCGGAGTTGAAACATAACATCCAATCAAAATCAGGCTCGGAGCTGTTTGATTTCATCCTCGAAGATCTACAGGAAGCGAAGAAGCTTCTATTTGATCCACAGAACCTCGCGGTGATTATGGCGGCGATGAATGCCTCATTGTGGATCAATGAAAAAATGAAGGAGTGGTTAGGCGAGATAAACGCAGCAGACACGCTATCTCAATCCGTAGCGAACAACATCACCTCTGAAATGGGGCTGGCACTTTTGGATGTCGCGGATGTGATTCGCGGCTTTCCGGAAGTCGTTAATTATTTGCAACAGGTAAAAGACGACGACTTCCTGGACCATCTGGGTGAGTTTGAGGGAGGTCGGGAGGCTCGCGCTGCTATCGATGCTTATCTCGACAAATACGGAATGCGCTGTGTCGGAGAGATCGATATCAGTAGAACTCGATGGAGTGAAAAACCAATCACGCTGGTGCCGATCATTCTGAGTAACATCAAAAACTTCGAGCCCGGCGCCGGCAAGCGGAAGTTTGAGCAAGGCCGGCAGGAAGCTTTTGAGCGGGAAAAAGAGCTGTTGGACCGGTTGCAGCAATTACCGGATGGTGAGCAGAAAGCCAGAGAGACAAAAGAAAAGATTGATCTGATCCGCAACTTCAGCGGTTATCGCGAGTATCCGAAATACGGCAATATTAATCGCTACTTCGCTTACAAGCTGGCGTTACTGAAAGAAGCCGAACAACTCGTACAAGCCAGTGTTCTCCACGACAAGGAGGACATCTTCTATCTCACTTTCGAAGAGCTTCGTGAAGTCGTACGTACCAATAAGTTGGACCATCACATCATCAACCTGCGAAAGGAAGAGTACAAAACCTTCGCGAAGCTGACTCCGCCCCGTGTTATCACCTCTGACGGTGAGATCATTGCCGGCGAGTACAAGCGTGAGAATCTTCCGGCTGGAGCTATCGTAGGCATCGCGGTTTCTTCCGGAGTCGTGGAGGGACGCGCGCGTGTGATCTTGAAAATGGAAGAAGCTGATCTGGAAGACGGAGACATCCTCGTCACGCCTTTCACCGACCCAAGCTGGACGCCATTATTTGTCTCTATAAAAGGCTTGGTCACTGAAGTCGGTAGCCTAATGACCCACGGCGCAGTGATCGCACGTGAGTATGGCTTGCCGGCAGTTGTGGGAGTGGAGAATGCTACGAAGCTGATTAAAGACGGAGAGAGAATTCGCGTGAACGGGACGGACGGGTATGTAGAGGTTGTAGATCGTGGGGCAGTAGGGAGCTAGGATTATTTTAATCTTTACCTTCCTGTACTGAGACGTAAACATCCGGAGTGCGTGTCTATTTCCTCTCTTCCTTCACCAGCATGCACTGCCCGGTTTCGAAAGTGCCGAAGATGCTTTAGCACTTGTTTGTGGAAATCAACTTCACCAAATAATGAGATCGCGTGACGATGGTTACGTGAGGGCAGTTGAGGATACGAAGCGAGTGGCCGTTGAAGTGATCAGACTCAGCCCCAGAAAAAATGTCCAAGTATTGGCCAGTTTGCAAAAACAGCCGCCCGTGCCGGCAGCCGTAAATGATTGAAAACAAATGGTGGAGCAGAGGGGGGTCGAACCCCTGACCTCCGCATTGCGAACGCGGCGGTGCGGGTTTGAGTAACTAACTGACATGAATAGGGGTTGCAGCCGTGGCGATTTTTCGGGCTTTTTATATAGTTCTTAATGAACTTTTACGAAGTCTACCGCTGTTTTCTGAATTCGCGTCACAACCGCGTCACAAGATTTAGGAGGTAAATCGAAACAGGTGCGACTTTAACTTCGCACTAGAAGCAAAATTTGCCATCTCTAAGGGCTCGCAGGATCTTCTGCGGGTCTTTTCTTATTGGGTACATTTCCGTTCGTTGGTGAGCCGTTTAACGAGTCTGGTTGACTTTCGTGCGTATTGTTGAGCTTGCGAGCATGGTCCACGGCCGACTCAGTGGCAGGATCATGACTACAAATCCGAACAGTAATTTGGCCTTCCGACTGTATCCTAATGATGCCGCGGTCATCGCAGAACTTGCATGAGGCGATCGTCGCTATTCGTTTCTCGGTTAAGGCTGCCTGAGCATTTCGTTGCGTAGCTTCTGCAAAGGCAGGCGGTGCAGTGTAATCGCGCTGAACGGCTGAAATCATCCAGCCAGCCAAGCCATCTTTGATGCCGACGTTCCGGTACGGCCAGTACTCTACCTGTTTGATAACGGCCTCGTGTCGTGTGGTCACTAACTCCAACGATTTCGATAACGAGATTCCGAATCGGAAGAATAATTCCAAAATCAGTCGCTGATTTTCGGCATCGCGCTGAGTCAGTAAAGCTAATCCGTTATAGCCTCGGCTTCCATGCTCATCTCTTTCGTGGCGGCGTGGAGTTCGGGTTTTTCGTATCAGCACTTTTCTCTCATGCAGGTGCCCCTGAATGCGCGCTATCGACTCTGCTGCTCCTTCACCAGGGTAATAACGAATAATGTAATCGATTTCTTTATCAGGTTCTTTAACCGCACGATATTCGACACCGTTGAGGTAACGAGTTCCCAAATGGTCTTTCACGAGTCGATTCATTTGCTCGACCACTCTGCGGCGTTCGTAAAAACGTTTGAGGGTGTGATGGTGTTGCACATACCGAATATGTAATCTCACAAAACGCTGCTTTGTTCTTTACCGTTCCAAAGATCTTTGGTGCCATCAACTCATACCAGCGCCGCGCTGCCGGGTCGACGGAGAACCAATATTGATTGTCATAAATACGCTGGTCCGAACCCTGCTGCAATCGCGCTTCGAGCGGATCGAGTTTAATGTAAAGAATGTCGTCAAGATCGAAATCGAAATTGATATTGACCAAGTCTTCTTCCGTAACGTGGCGCTCCCCTATTGCGTAGACACTGAGCCGTGAGAATCTGCCCTTTACCTGAACGAACTTTGGTTTTCCGTGTTCATCGCTCTCTCGAGTGGGTATCCATAAGTCCGCAACGCACCAGGCTGCACCAATTTGGTTAAGGCATCGAATAAGTTTACGTTCTTGATGACCACCGGCGGTCCAACCGACTTTTCTCAGGCACTCTCTGATTTTGCCCAACGGGACGATCTCTGGAATCGTCCCATCGACTCTACGGACCTGGTCTGCTGCTGGCTTTACGAGTTGGTACCAAACACGATGCGCGTCCGCTCTCGGCGCTCCAATCTCTTTGTTCGTATTCTGGTACACCTCCCAATTGATCGGGTGGCCCGCCTCGTCGATACCGCCGAACTTAATCACACTCGGCAAATTCTTCTGATAGGTCGTCAGATTAAAAAAGGGCAGCTCACTTATCAGCCTTGGTACGAAAGTAACGACGTGTTGGTCTGCGTTAAGCGGTATGAGTTCCACGGCTCGTTTGTATTAAAAATTTCAGTGACAACAACACGCTGTTTCCTTCGGCTTTGAAATCTTGGCTGATTCTGTTGTTGTTCTTTATCATTAGTTCTAAATTAACTGTTCCTTTTGTACGTGCACCGCGCATTTACTAGCCGTTCTTCTCTTTGTTGCCGCTACGCAGTACACACCTACGCCGCTACGTGGTACACAGTCTTGCCGCTACGCAGTACACACCTACGCCGCTACGTGGTACACAGTCTTGCCGCTACGCAGTACACACCGGGATGATCGTAAATTCAGCGTGTTTGAGTTGAATCGTCTTTGCATCCACTAACGTTTCACGGGTTACTTCGGCGAGTTTGGACCAAGAGAATAGGAGGAAGGATTTACTGTCAAGCGGGTAGCCGGTAGCTGAATTATACCACATGGTCCAACATAAGGGGCGTTGCTCTAGCCAGTTAATCCACTTTCGACATGCGCTCTCAGGATGATCCCAGGGGCCCGCTTGAGTAGAGGAACAATCTGCTGACAGCCCGTAGCTGAGAAGTTCGCTCCGTAAGATTATGAACGGCATAGTGGTCCAAATAAGGAATAATAATCGGTTCCTCGTATCTCTTTCTTAAGCGACTTCAAGCACTCCCACAGTAGCGTGTTGGGCGAACGTTTTTACCCAACGCACTCGCTCTACAACAAGTACGTCGGCAATGAGAGGGGAGTCCTGAGAGCGTATTTCTAATTGTAGCAAACGTCTTGACAATCCATTTGAAACCTCTTCCTCAAACTGCAAAGATGTAATTAAACACAGAGACGCCAGTTCGACCAACGCGCGTGTGCTTACGTGCGTGGGGAGATTTGTGTCTTCAACGGAGGAAGGAAACAATGGAAGCAGAATGGGTTGACTTTAGACTTATAAAGGCTTCGGTTACGATGCAGATGGTCTTGGACCGTTACGGGGTAACTCTAAAGAAAAGCGGCCATGAGTTAAGAGGGAAGTGTCCGATACATCGCGGAGCAAACAACAAACATTTCACAGGCAATGTCAGCAAGAATGTTTTTAAGTGCTTCTTCGCGGACTGCGGCGCGCATGGCAACGTCCTCGATTTTGTGGCTGCGATGGAACGATGTTCCGTCCGGGATGCAGCCGTGAAATTGAAAGACTGGTTCCGGGTAGGGGATACGGCTGGGCAATCAACACAGGCGCAGCAGAAGGAAATAGAAATCGAGAAGGGAATCTACAATGACAAGCAGGGTGCGATGTATGAGGTGATCGGAACCGCGACTCAGGCGGAGCGGTCTGAAAGCTTGGTGGTCTATCGTGAATTGTTCGATGAATATCGACTACTGGTTATGCCGGTCAAAACTTTTCACGAAACTTCCAACCGATCTCATCTCACGTTAGTGAAGAAGCTATAACGACTTGAAGGCGGTACGTACGAAGCGGCCCGCCTTCGTTTTATTCGTTAACGCGATTTCCGTCTCGCGGCTGATTTAGATTGTTGCTTGCGTGAGCCGCGACGGCGCACCGGAGTCCGTACCGTAATCAAGTCCGGGTGTTTTGTTTCGATCATGTGGGCCAAGCCCTGATAACTCTTTCCCAATAAAGGTGCTGCGTGAGTTACTTTACCCTCCGATTGTGCCAACGCCCGTTTGATTAGTTCACGTTCATATTCCAATAGCTTCGTGTCTAGGTCGCCTGGCTTTAAGAGCATATCGATGGCCACGTCTCTACTCATTTCGCCACGGAGACTTGTAGCAAGTTTTCCAGCCGCACTATTTAGTCTCAATAGAACTTCCTGACTCTGCACCTCTGAGAGCCATTCGCGCGCTTGCTGATATGCTGCTTGTAAAGTCGCTGGAGTTAAAGTCTCAACTTCCTCAATCAGCGTGAGTGCGGCGAGCCCGGCTTTATTGAGCGCGTCTGCTTCATGAGCAATCTTTATTGCTTGCTGCAAGATGTGGTGAGCGCGATCCGGTTTATTCAGCCGAGCCAATGCGATCCCTTGAGCAATTAGAGCATCGACAACCCAACAACGCTGCCCACCTTTTTCTAATGACTGGACTGCTCTGCGGGCTACGGCCTCAGCTTCGTTAAACTTGCTCTCAGCAATAAAGAGCTCTGCGCGAGTGATATCGATCTGCGCAGTTCGCGTCCGATCCTTACACCGCACTACAAGGTCGCGAGCTGCGTTAAGCTGGCGGTGTGCTTCCTTGAAGCGTCCCAAGTTCAAAAGCACAACAGCGATGTTGTTCTTTACGCTCGCACGAAAGATATGATTGCTAGCTAACTTGAATTGACGCTCCGCCGCTTTGTATTCAGTCAGCGCACGTTGAAAATAATCGGGCCGCTTATCAGCGACTGCGATTTCTTCCAACGTCATCGCGAGTTCATTGTGGTAATCGCCTTTCGTTGTGTGGTGAGGTACCCGGGCAAAAATGGAGGTGTTATCAATGAGGATTTTTAGTGCATCGTAATACCTAGCTGCCGATTGTTCGACAATAGCCAATTTGAGAAGCGCACGCGCTCGCGTGAATCCGGGCGTGGTCAAAACCTCCAACGCCTCTAATAGCATGATCCGTGCTTCGTTTAATTGGCCCTCTCGCCAATAGCAGTACGCAATCTCCGTCTGCGCTTCCGCGATTGACTTTCGATCGCTCTCTGATTGGTAGTACGTGATGCTCTCGGTAATTAGATTCTTAGCGGACTCCTGTGCTTTTTTGATCCGCTGGATGCTGCCGATCCATCCAGTGAGAATGCCCGTGCAAAGTAAGACCTGTGCGGCGACGCTCGGAAGCAACCCCTTTGTATTAGGCCGTTGGCCAACACCACCCCACAGCGGACGCATGACCTCAAGTGCTCCCTTGTAGTCTGCTCTGTCTTTTAGTTGCAGCGCGATTTCACACCTAGCTAAAGCTTCCGTGTTAGGCGTCAGGTTCGTCGTTTCCAGCTTTGGTGAGGCTAACTTCAAGACATAGACCTTCTTGCGGTGAGTAGAAAGAGCCCTTGCGGAACGGGATATTAGTCCGAGCTAAGTTCGCATGCAAGAAGTTTTCTAACAGTACTCTTTGCCATTTCTGATACAAGTAAGCTTGCATCCTCAATTCCAAAGGAGATTCAAAATGAAACGCTTTGCAATAGCGGCCGCTCTCACAGGGCTTATTTCCGTTACTACACTAGCAGGCAATATACCGACTGGAGACTTCGTGCCACCGCCACCGCCGCCATCACAATCTGCAACGACGAGCACGGCACTCGCTAATGTAGTATTCACGATTATTACGCTGATAGCTCGCTAAACCAGGCTCGCGGTCTTATGAGTGTTGCTGTTAGTCGGCGGCAAGGGTGTAGTGTGCGTGTTGGTCTATATGCAGCTTCTCTTGCATTAGATTCAGATCAAACCCCTTTCCGACAATAGTTGCGACCTGCGACTGGCAGCAGATATAAACAGCTTAGTTTGCGGCTAGCCTCGCACCTGCCCAGAGTGTGGGGCCGGGGCGTCGTCGTGGCCTTGGTGAGGGGGCCAAGCCTGACGCCCCTAGATAGGCGCTGCTGAAGTGAGTGTCAGTAGCGCCTTTTTTTCTTTATTTACAAAATGCGCCACGCACGCAGACCAAAACGATTAGCAGAGAAGTTAGTAACGATTCGTGAGGTGCTTGGCTTGTCTCAACGTGAGATCTCCGAGCAGCTTGGAAAGCGAACTGGATTCAAAATACCTTACAAAAACATCTCGATGTATGAGCGCGATAAGAGAATACCAGCTATGGAAATTGCGCTTGCTTATGCTCGCGTTGCGAACCTCACCTTTGAGCAGATTGTAGATGATGAGATGGAACTCGACCCGTGACTGAATTTCAGTCTGCCGAATATAAAGAGAGCAGGACTATCGCCCTGCTCTCTTGGGTTAATTGCGCGTAAGACGCTGTTGCGCAACCTCACAATAGTCTGGCCGCAGTTCGATTCCTATAAAACGTCTGCCTGAGAGTTTTGCGGCTAGAGGCACACTACCGCTTCCGCAAAACGGATCGAGGACAACGTCTCTGGGCTGTGAAAATGCTTGAACGAGACGGACCAGTGCGCGGATCGGTTTCTGTGTGGGATGCAGTCGATTGCCGGTGTACTTCCAATACAGAACGTCGCTGATAGGAGAGACGGGATAATCGACGCGGCCTTTGCCTAAGAGGTAAGCCTGCTCGTGCTGGTATTGAAGAAATGCGGAACCGGATGTGTAGGACTTTATCAAAACTAAATGCCCGATAGGACGGAAGCCTGCTTCTCTCCATGCTGCTAAGTAGCGATCAGCTTTGCTCCAACCGTAGAAGCTGATGCAAAAGCCACCACTCTTGAGCACGCGGTAAGCCTCAGCGAATGCCGGAACGAGCCACCCGTCGTTCACATCGCCAGCGATGTTGCGACCGTCGCGGGATTTATAGTTGATCAGGTATGGCGGATCAGTGAGTATAAGGTCAACCGAATTGTCGGGAAACTGCTGCATCACTGAACAGCAATCTCCGAGAATGAGGAATCGAGATACTGACTGCATGGTGGAGAGGTTGAGACGGCTGCGCTCGGTTGTTCACATAGCTTCGACGGCAGTTGGTCCATAGTTACTAAATACTCCTTTAAGATTTGGAACAAAACACGAAGGCCGTCCGGGTAGGACGGCCTGCCAAAGAAAAGTAAGTTGGTATCGAAGCTACTGGTTGTATTTCACGCCATCTTCTCTGCCGCTTTTATTATCCAAGCTTCCATTCGCTCAGTTCGTGCGGCGCCAACCACAAGCTCTTGCCGTTGTTCCTGAAATTGTTTAGCGATTCCGTCGACTGATTGCTGAAGCTTGTTGAAGTCTGCTCGTGTCGGTAATTCTTCTCGAAGGTCATCAAGCTCTTGTTTTGTGACCATGTTTGTTTGGACAAATTTCTTTAGTTCAGTGACATCGCTCTTAATCTCATTGAGTTCCTTCTTAGTTGCAAGAGTCTTCAGGTCGGCTTTAGTTGCGAAACCTTTGAGATCGTCTTTGGTTGCTAGATTCTTTAGTTGTTGATCGAAGTATTCTTTGGTGAGTTCCATAGAGAGTCGTGAGGTTTAATTGGTATAGGTAGCTTAGCACGCAGTAGATTTTCGTCAACCCTGCGCTGCGTGCGCCACAGAGCTATGGTCTAACGACGCTTGAACACTTTACGTGGACCAGCATTCTGACCATTGCGGTACGATTCGAGAACCTTTTCACGGATCGCTTTACGCGCATATTCCTGCGCGTTGATAATGACTTCCTCCGGGCCTCGGAGGTAGGCATCGGCTAACGGCTCGATGATGGATTTATCGCTCCATGCATCGAGTTCGGCCATGTAGCCGGTTTTTACTTCGGACATTGTTGTCCCTTTCGCCAGCAAGAAGTAAGTCTGCGGGAACTGCTGGTTTTGCTCACCGCGAAAGCAGGTAAGCAGTCGGGGACCTATCGTGTCACCATCGGCTTGAGGCTTCATGCTTTAAGCACGGAGTAGGGGAGTGCGATATGAAGCCTTGATGCGATAGGGTGGCTGCTAAACTGAGAGAGCCGTGAGCAAGCAAGCCAAAGGTGAGGTCACAGGTTTATTGATCCGAGAACAAGGTGACGTAACCATTACTATCTACCCCAAAGTAGTATGTTTGTTCGTCGCCTGGAGTTTGGGAATCTAATGTCCACTGGTTGGGGCCAAAGTTGACTAGAATGCCGTTTTCCATTCTCGACAACGTAATTTGCTGGTTCGGACGGAGAACCTGACGCTCCCATTGGCCGTTGCTATTTAATACGCAGAACTCAAGAGTGCAACGAGTCCGGTTCGCGATTGTGGTTATATACCAAGGTGTTGGATTGGCCGCATGATGCGAGCGCATTGCGGCCTGTTGTCGCTCTGCTGTGATCGTATTCTGAAGTTCTTGAACCTGTTCCTGAAGGCCTGAAAGCTTGTCGTTGAATCCCTTCAACTCATTTGATTGCTGAGCGAGTAAGTTATTCTTTTCTGCAAGTTGGCTTTCCATGCTCGAAATCTGATGCGTGAGTGCCGCGTTTTGTGCCTTAAGTGTTTCTGCATCAGGGCTGGTGACAGTAACGTCGACACCGGTCACTTTATTTCCCGAAACTTTAATATCCTTATTGGCAATACAACCAGCATTGATGCTGACGATAATCAGAAGAAACGGCCAAAGGAATCTCATTTTGTAATCCTCTTCCCGAAAAACTAAGGTCGGAAGCGGCTTAGATTTAAGTACGTTGTCGTTGCACGAAAAGTTGAATTAGTTTCTATAACGGAGACGTACGGGAAGCTCCGTTAACTCCTGCCGTTCGACCTGCATTGACTGTAACTAAACAGATATCACGTCTATTTCTCAATTTAGAGAGTTTGCATGGAAAAACTTTCACATTTGTGTCATCACACGTGTGTAAACTAGAAGTCTGAGTCTAGATAAAGGAGGAAAGTGATGAGCGGACGAGCTCGTAAAACGAGGCGAGGGCGAACTCTTTCTTTAAATGGCGACAACGCGCACAACACCACGGCTACTAGCCGGCCCTTTACTCGGACCACCGCAGTATTTCCATCGGCCCTGAATGCAAACTGGGAGGCCTTCGCCCTTAAGGCCGGGCGAGCCAAAAACGATGTATTAATCGAGGCGCTGACCAAATACCTTAAGCAAGCCGGAATGCAGCCGGACAAATATCCATCGTTAAAGGTTTCCTACTGACGACCTGACGATAAGGTCTTCGTTTGCTTATGTCCTCGGATTCGCGCTTAAGAGAGGATTGCTCCCTTCCTCTCTTTTTTTGTACGTCCGGTAGCAAATCTAATGTCAATCAATTGGTGACCCAAGAGCACACGCGGCGGAGTAGGGGCGTGCAATGCGAAGCCTTGATGCGATAGGGTGGCTGCTAAGCTGAAAGAGCCGTGAGCAAGACAGGATTTGGATTGGGTTTGGTCCTGTTTTATTGGGGCATTGTGGGCGACAAATTAACCGAAATTTCTAAATTGAACGATCTTATCCTATTCCGGTTTCTTGACGGCTATAACGCGTTCACTCCCGTCCTGTAAGTTCCTCAGTATAAAGTGAACAAAGCCTTCCATTTTCATGGCTCGCTCAAAGGGTTCATGCTTAACAATGGTGATGTTTGTCGAGAGGCTTGTAATTTTCAAAAACGGCAGGGAGTCAAGGCCTGTTTTGAAAAATGTTGGTCCATCGAACTTGTGGACAAGTCGTCCAGTTGATAGGCCCTGATGAAATATTTCCTCTGACTTTTTCCTGAATACGTGTAGAACGCTGCTAACTTCGTTTCCGTTTTCGTCGTAGAGTTTTGTGCTGCTTAGTGGTTGTAAAGGAAGATTCCATTTTTGAAGTTCGTCTTTGACGTGCGTCCCCGTTTGACGAATCTGATCCATTACCCATTCGTTATCAGGCTGATACTTATTCTCAGAGTATTCGGGTTCGTAACGAGTCCATTCCGCCATCAAATTCACTGAAGTTAATCCATCGTTCTTGAAAACATAGGGAGTTACCTTAAACGTAGCAAAGCTTCCTTCTGTCATTGTCAGAGGCGGTTCTTCAAATAGCTCGTATAAATAAATTCCGTGTTTCTTAGCGTATTCCACGGCACCACTCTGATAGCCTGAGCGCGTCACCATGACTCCCTTCGGGTTGTTTAAGTCTTCAAGCTTGGCGCTAAAAGCAAGAAGCTTTTCTTGCTCTAATCGACGATTCCAGTCTTTACATTCAACTACCGTTGAGTACTCAATACCGGCAGATTCAAATCTCCAATAAACATCAACTTGATGGTCAAGGAACTTGCCGGAAAGCGTTACATCATGCTCCACCGCAATATTTCGCGCTTCGTCTTGGTCGACGAGCGTTTGAAAGATCGCGCGTGTGATTAACTCGTAGTCCTTACTCTTAGTCATTCTTTGGATACCCAAACGATCTTTACTACCACTTACTCTGAAACTCTCTGATTGCTTCTTCAGGAGACAAGTTTAAGTAAATCTCTGTTGTGGTCAACCGATCGTGCCCCAGCAGTTTTTGCAGCGCTGGAAGCGATAGACCCTTCTGTACTGCTGTTACGGCAAACGTGTGTCGAAGCACATGCGGTGATACCGGCCGACTGATGCTCGCTTTGTTCGCCACCAATTTTATTAATCGCTGAATTGTCCTGGCGCCGATCCCGAACTTATCGTTAAGGGCCAAGTGTCCTTCAAGTAGGGGCTGGACGCGAGGGGATAGGGGAATGATGCGGCGCTTTGACTTCGTGCCGTATGGCCCGCCTTTGCCGTAGATCATTAGCCGATGCATTTGCCAGTCGAGATTATCTTTTGTGAGCGTTGCGAGTTCGGAGACTCGCAGGCCAGTGTCGAGCAGCGTTAATACGATTAATTTCTCTTGATGGGTGGTGGTGTGGTGTGTGGTGTAGTTGGTTGTGTGGTTGGTGGTTGGGTGTGGTGGTGGGTGGGGTGGGTGGTGGTTGGGCCAGCCGGTTGGCTTCGTCTTGTGTAAGCGGCTCACGCTTGAATTGGTAAGGCATGGAGTCAAGTTCTCCAACCCACAACCTCCAGCGTTGCGACCACGATATTCTTCGCTCCGCAGTAAAAGCAGCGAATGATCCAATCGCCTTCGGATCGCTCCGGCGAATTGTCCAGCGAGCGAAGACAGCTCCGACATGTGAGTTTCATTGTTAGAGGTTTAATGATTTAGGAAAGTATCTGTCGTTAAGTGTAAAGAACGCGACAGAATGACGCAATATTGGTTATCCACAGTGGTCTAATTGTGAGGGTATGGACCAGCGTCAATAGGGGAGTGTCGTCTTTTTAGGCGGAAGACGACAAAATAGAAAGACACGTAAATCGTTGCGGTGGCATCCTCTTGACTAATCAGCGCTCAAACGATATTACCGAGGTCCACAATTTCCTTATGCGCCGCTGTCTTGCCCTCGGGGGTCACCCAAAACCGGCCATATAGGGTCACCTCAAAACCGGCCATAGAGAAGTAGTCGCCAGGGACGTTGACGACGCTGCAGGGCCAGC
>Ga0208338_1000049_pt1 | contig 56618 bp, 48 predicted proteins | sample ForSoiNitrogNN91_FD_187858 | JGI IMG/M metagenome (GOLD analysis project Ga0208338, IMG submission 187858) | Forest soil microbial communities from Browns Valley, California, USA, that are Nitrogen fertilized - NN91 (SPAdes) | ecosystem: Environmental > Terrestrial > Soil > Temperate forest ...
GGACGTCATGACGCGCCACAAACGAATGTGCGGCTATCGCACGCTCTGGCTTCCGGGAATGGATCACGCCGGCATCTCCACGCAGCTAATGGTCTCGCGCGCGCTAAAGAAGGAAGGCAAGACGCGTCACGATCTCGGACGCGAGAAGTTTGTCGAACGTGTTTGGCAGTGGAAACGCGAATCGGGCGGACAGATTACCGTGCAGATGCGTCGCGAAGGTGCGTCTGTCGACTGGTCGCGCGAGAAGTTCACGATGGACGACGACCTTTCGCGCGCCGTCCGCGAAGTGTTTGTGCGTTTCTACGAAGAAGGTCTGATCTATCGCGGCAATCGCATCGTTAACTGGTGCCCGCAGGACCAGACGGTGCTCTCGGATCTCGAAGTCGAGAAACTGCCGCAAGCCGGAAAACTCTATTACCTTCAGTATCCGATCAAGAACAGCGACGAGCGTATAACTGTCGCTACAACACGACCCGAAACCATGCTCGGTGATACGGCCGTTGCCGTTAACCCAAGCGACGATCGTTTCCGCGACCTCGTGGGCCAGACGATCATGCTGCCACTCACCGGCCGCGAGATTCCGATCATTGCTGATGAGTACGTCGATCCGGAATTCGGTACGGGCGCCGTGAAGATCACTCCCGCACACGATCCAAATGACTACGAGATGGGCCTGCGTCACAACCTGCCGCAGGTGATCGTGATCGACAGTCACGCTAAAATGACGGCTGACGCAGGTGCAGACTTCCTCGGCATGGATCGTTACAAGGCGCGCGAGAAGGTTGTTGACGATTTCGCCGCGCTCGGACTGCTCGACAAAGTAGTTGATTACGACTTCTCGATCTCCAAATGCGAACGCTGCAAGACGGTCATCGAGCCTCTGATCTCGACGCAATGGTTCATGAAGATGGACCAGCTACGCGATCTGGCGCTCGGTTTAATGTCGCGCGAAGACAAGCCGAAGTTCGTTCCCGAAACTCCTTACAAGAAGGTTTACACTGACTGGCTTGAGAACCTGCGCGACTGGACTATCTCGCGACAACTCTGGTGGGGCCACCAGATTCCCGCCTGGTACACGCCGGGTGGCGAGGTCATCGTGGCCCGATCCGAAGAAGAGGCGCGCGCAAAAGCCGGCACGAGCGATCTCACGCAGGATCCGGACGTGCTCGACACGTGGTTCTCGTCGGCGCTTTGGCCCTTCTCGACACTCGGTTGGCCCAATGACACGGAAGATCTGCGAACTTTCTACCCGACTTCCGTGCTCGTGACCGCGCGCGACATCATCTTCCTGTGGGTTTCGCGCATGGCGATGATGGGCATGAAGTTCATCGGCAAGGAGCCGTTCGCGGACGTCTTCATCACGGGAACGATTCTCGACGCGCAGGGCCAGCGAATGTCGAAGACGAAGATGAACGGCGTCGATCCGATCGATGTGTTCGACAAGTTTGGCGTTGATGCGACGCGACTTACACTCGCGCAGGTCGGCAGCACGGACACGCGCTGGAACGAGAAGCAAGTCGAATCGTATCGCAACTTCGCCAACAAGATCTGGAACGCGGCGCGCTTCTGCTTGCTCAACGCGGAAGGCGCAGAAGTTAAACCACAGATACTCGAGCAAAGCACGGCGCTACACGATCGCTGGATCGTTTCACGACTAAACAAAACAGCACGCGATCTCAATGCCGCGATCAACGCGTACGAGTTTCACGGCGCAGTGCAGACTCTGTATCACTTCTTCTGGGATGATTTTTGCGATTGGTACATCGAGCTCGCCAAGGCTGACGTGACTGCGGAACAACCGAGCGACGCACGCACTGAAGCGCGCACGCGGCTGCTGACAGTTCTCGAACAGGCGCTGCGGTTGTTGCACCCGTTCATGCCTTACATCACTGAGGAGTTGTGGCAGCGCCTTCCCGGCGACAAGCGTTTGCACAAAGCCTATGAAGGTGCGGAGCCGACAGTGATGCTGACCGCGTATCCCGAAGGCGCGGCAAACCTGATCGACGAGGCCGCCGAATCGGAGATGCAAGCGATTATCGAGGTGGTCTCGCGGGTGCGCAACATTCGCTCCGAGATGAACATCAAGCCGGGTGAGCGAATTCCGATTGTTATCGCTGCGCCTGACGAGAACCTGCGCAAAGTGTTTTCAGCAGCGCGCGAACAGATCTCGCGTCTCGTTCGTGCTTCTGAAGTCGCTGTAACTGAGCGACTCGAAGCACCGAAAGCCTCGGCTCGCGCTGTGCTGGCTGGAGGAGCAGAGCTCGCAGTGCCGCTCGAAGGTTTGATTGACTTCGAACAAGAGCGTCGTCGTTTGCAACGCGAACAGGAAAAACTGCAAGCCGAAGCGGCGAAGCTCGAAGCGCAACTCAGCAATCCAAACTTTGTGTCGCGAGCGCCAGTCGAGCGAGTAAATGAAGTGCGCGAGCGTATCGCTGCGATCGCGCAACAGTCGTCTCAACTCCAGCAGACAGTCGAGAACCTGCAATGAACTGGATCGACGAAGGCGCCCTCTACTCACAAATCAGTCTCTTCCTGCGCGAGGATCTCGGGCGCGGCGACATCACTACGCAGTCGATCATCGCGCGCAACACGCGTGCTCGCGCTCGTTTTGTCGCGGGCGAAAACATGATCGTTGCGGGTCTTGAAGCGGCGGAGGAAGTGTTTTTGACACTCGACTCGCAGCAGCAGCTTGAAGCGTTCGTTTCTGATGGTGAAGAAGTGGAGGCGGGAAAAGTCATCGCGCGGATGGTTGGATTTGCTGACGTGCTGATCTCTGCCGAACGTGTAGCGCTTAATCTTTTGCAGCGACTCTCCGGTATCGCGACGCTAACAAACGCTTACGTGAAAGCAGTCGAAGGCACCGGCGCTCAGATCACAGATACGCGCGCAACCACGCCGGGATTGCGTCCACTCGAGCGATATGCCGTCGAGCTCGGTGGTGGCTACAACAGCCGCTTTGGTTTGGACGATGGCGTGGTGGTGACGTCGAATCACATTTCGATTCTCGGCAGTGTTGCGGGTGCAGTGAAGACTGCAAAAGAGAAGCTCGGTTACCTGCACAAAGTTGCGGTCCAAGTCTCGAGTGAGAACGACGTACGTGAAGCGATAAACGCCAGTGCTGACGTGCTCGTGATGGAGGATCTGAGCGCGAAGGAGTTTGCGCGCCTCGCGTCGCTCGGGCGCGAATTGTTGAGCACGATTACGATCCAGTGTGATGGAAAGCTCACGCCTGAGAATGTGCGCGAATATGCCGAAGCCGGAGCGCAACTGATTCGTATCGAAGCGCTGACGAACGCCGCACCCGCCGCGAATATCAGTTTCAAAGTACAGCCTTTTTAGCCACAAAGAAGCACAAAAAGCCCGAATGAGTTGGAGAGAGTCCACGCGAAGGAAACTTGCGCAGCGGGCCTTGGCGCGCCAACTTGCTTACCAGGAACGCAAGGCGCAGCACCTGCGCGGGCGCGAAGAAGAGGTCATCAGCGCGATGATTCAATCGTCGCGACGCGTGCGCGATACTCTCGAAGCGTTTCAGCCGATCAAGGCGGATGCACGTGTGATTGAAGTCGGCAGCGGCGCGCACGGGCTGATCTTCTACTTCGGTGCGCAATACGGAATCGGAGTTGATCCGCTCGCCGTTAGTTATCGAAGCCTGTTTCCACGCTGGCAGAATTGTGCTCCGACAGTTGCAGCGGCGGGTGAGTCGTTGCCGTTTGGTGATCGGAGTTTCGACGTCGTGATTTGTGATAACGTCGTCGACCATGCGGAGTCGCCGGCGAGAATCGTGCGCGAGCTGGTGCGCATCCTCGTTCCGGGAGGCATGTTGTATTTCACGGTGAATGTTCATCATCCGGTGTATGCGGTTGCCGCTGGTGTCCATTCGAGCTGGAGAGCAGTGGGCGTGCCGTATGAGATCGGACCGTTTGCCGATCACACGACGCATCTCACGGTTGCAGCGGCAGAAGCGTTGTTTGACGGACTGCCGCTGCGGATTCTGAGTGCGAAGAGTAACGTAGACGAAGCGAAGGCGCGGGCGCGTAAACGTTCGCCCAGGCATGTTGGAGACAGGCTGAAGCGCGTGTTTTTCAAGAATGCGTTGTACGAGGTTGTCGCGCGGCGCGAATAGCGTAATTTTGCTTGATTTTGCTGGAACAACCGCAGGAAACTGACGTGGAAACCGTGAAGCATCTGCCTGGAGCTTGATGGCATCTTGATACCGAGAGTATCTTAGGGGCAGACCTGAGAAGGAGCACCACAATGCCTGTTTGGATTCGCAATTACGTCAAAGTCCTCATCGCCGCATGCCTGATCGTGAGCTTCTGCCTCGTCGAAGGTAATGCACAGACGCGCCGGAAGAAGCGTACTCGAAAGCCAGCGCCTGCCGCGCCCAAGCCGGTGATTACAAATCCAACGATCGCGCCTCCAGACGCCACCAAAGCTCCTGCTGAAAGCGGCGACGTGAAGATCATCAGCACTGCTGACCAGACGAAGGAGCAGCAGTCGTCAGAAACGCTCCAGGGCTGGAAGCCAAAAGTCACCGCGCCGGCACCGGCTCCCGCTGAAGAGGGCGATACGGAGACGTCGACGATCAAAGACCTTACAAACCAGGTCAACAGGCTTAACAACAAGCTGTCGCAAATGCAGGAGGACGATCGCTACCAGCTCGATATGGAGCGACTGACTCGTGCTGAACAGCGCGCGGAGCAGATACGCGGGCAGTTGATGGATATCCAGGGCAAGATTGCTGATTTCGAAGCGCGACTCGAGCAGTTAGATTATGCGTTGAGGCCGGAGAACATCGAAGCCGCGACGCAGGGTTATGGAAGCACTCGTCCCGAAGTGGCGCGAGACGCGCGCAGAAAGCAGCTCGAGAGTGAAAGAGGAAGAGTGCAGGCGCAGTTGAAACTCGCGGAAACCAGCCGAGCGCGTTTGGAAACGGCAGTTGTGAATGCGGATGCTGAAGTCGACAATTTGCGAGCGAAACTTGAGCAACGTCGTGCGCAGATGGATGCGCAGCAAAACGATCCGCCTCCGAAGCCGCGCAAGCCGTAAGAATTTTTAGCCACAAAAAGGCACAAACAGTTAGAAAATAGAACAAGTCAGGAAGAGGGGCTTGCCCCCGCCGTTGCTTGGATTAACGAGCGGGGGCAAGCCCCTCTTCCTGACTTGTTCTCTTCTAACTAACTAATTCTGTTCAGGTGCTGCTGTGGAGGGAGACGGCGCGCCAGACGCCCAATTGGTTGATGAAGGTTAACGTGTAAGATTCGCCGCGCACAATTGCGGTGTCGCCGTAAACTGAAATACTCACCTTAGCCGGATCGGGCTTTCCATACTTAACTTTCTTCGCTCGCAAGTCATCGAATAACTGTTGACGTGTCGTTTGCACAGAGCCATGTGTCCAGACGAAGGTTGGATCAGTTAGCGCGGTCAGTTTGTCGACGTCGCCCGACACGATCGCTTCGTTCAGCGCGGCGTCGGCGGTTGTGACTTCGGTCTTGCTCTCCGCTTCGGTGCGCGGCATGCGCGTCGACTGCCAGTTCACTACCTGCCACTTGCCATTCCGTTTGACGAACGTGCCGCTGTTCAGCAGATTCGCGACGCTCTTTTCCGTCGTTGCCACGAGACGAAAGGCCACGACTGCCGTGTCGCCGTACTGTTGAATGCGAATATCTTCAGCGGTGTAGATCGTTTTGGGATCGGTCGGTTTCGGCGCCGGTGCAGAACGCACGTCGTGCATCACCTCGGCTTTGTTTACGCGACGACCAGCCGAACGTGTGTAGATCAGATCGTCAGCCCAGAAGCGCTCGTGAACTGCGACGTCGTTGCGTGATGCACCGGCGAGAAAGTCGTTCAGGAGTTTCGTGAGCTCGGCGGCGTCAGGCGCGGTTTGAGCGGAAACAGTGGTCGCGAGCAAGAATAAGACTGTGACGGAGAGAAGCTTTTTCATAGGTGGAACATAATAGATCTCAGCGCTGTCTCTGAGCTACTGTTATCGCCCACCAGGAGCCACTGCCCTCGTGACGCAGCGCCGACCAGTACCACGCCGAAACGTCCGTCCACGTTTCACCGTCATCAGAAATGATTCGATCGTAAACAAGCAAACGCTCGTCGCCTTTCGTCGCCGCGAAGCTGGCCCACAACGATCCATTCTGATCGCGATGTGCCGCGAGTGGCGTCACTGTGTAACCAAGGCCCTGAAAACAATCAGACGCAGGATGCAGCATTCGTGTAGCTTCAGTAACCCAGCGCACGATGATCTCGCGCTCGCCGTCAGTGAACCGCATCATCCGCCCCGGAAAGTCAGCCGCAAACGTTTTCTCAATCGCGTTGAGAGGCAACGGCGTCAACGTCTTGCCTTCAAACGTGTTGGACCAACCCGGAAAGGGCACCACTTCCGGGCTCGTCACGCGAGTCTCGTAAAAGGCGGTCAGAGACGGCGTCCATGCCGCTATCACACACGCGATTATGTAGCAGACGTAGCTACGACGCATACATTCCTTCTTCTCAACAGCATCACGATTCCGATGATTCCTGCCGCTTCCAACACGAACGCGATCACACCAGCGTATTCATGGCCCCACGAAGGTCCGTTCAAAACACCAGCCTCGATATAAAACAACGCCACCGCACGAAAGACGTTTGTCGCCATGATCACAACGCCGACGAGCGGCAACAGCAACAGCGTCTTCAACAACGGCAATTCATATAGACACAACACCACGAACGTTAAAAACAGTCCGACCCAGAGCATCTTGATCCCGCTGCACGGCGCGTCGATCCAGATCAACGTTCCCGCCCAGTTCAAACAAGTTCCTTCCGGAATCACTGCAAAGCCACTCATGCGCAAAATCGGCGCCGTTAACTCTGCGACCACGACGCGCAATGGATAACCGCCGAAGAATTGCAACGTTGGCAGCGTCGGCAATGAAAGATAAACGAGGCCAAACAACCCCGGATGGAAAGACTTTCCGAAACGAAGTGAGCTTGTCGTTACGGCTAAGGCAGTGAATGCGACTGTGGCTCGCGCGAGTGGTCCAAAAGTCAAATATGTCCCCGCGTAGAAGATCACGAGTAGCGTTGGTAACAACAACGAACGCTCCGCTGGCGGCCAGGGTTTGCGCGAAGCGACTAAAAACACGATCGCAGCGATTAGTGCGAGCACGCCCCACGGTTGATCCCACGAATAAACAGCGCGCGAGACGTACCAGCGCCACACGTCCCAGAACGCGATCACCTGTAAACCAACGATCAATAACAGTCGCTTCATACGGTGCAGCTACCGCGACCTTGTTTGCGATACTTCATGTACGTTAGCCAGATCAGAAATGCGCCCGCCACGATAAGCAACGCAATCATCCCTGGTTCCGGAATCGTCGGAACGGTTCCGGCGTCGACTGGGTGGAGACCGGACGCGCGATATTGCTCCGCACTTTCGAGAACGACGGCGCCAGTCACGGGGGTCACGAGTTGATATTGAATGGCAAGCGATCTCGCGTCGGCAGTTAACGACTCATCTCGCGGAGCGAGGATGCGCGCGACTTCGTCCTTGGCCCAAAGCCGCGCGAGATGATCGGAGGTTTCAACTCCTCCAAACGTCTGCCGGCGTTTGTCCAACTTCTTGCTGGATCTCACGAGCTGCAACGTCTTCACACGCCCGGTAAGCTGTGAGAAAAGATTCTCGAGATCGTTTTGTAAAAAGCCGACGCGTGCGACAGTCCTCACCTCGTCAATCCCGTCAAGCTGCTTCTCGACTTCGTCCGAGCCATCGGAGATTTGAATGGAATACAGTGTTGGTCCATACGGACGCTCCCAACGCTTTCTGAGCTCACCGACGGGGCTAAGCAGCACACGTTGAGGGTTGTGAATCCAGACGATCGCGTTGTTGCCCGCAGTCTCTGCCGCAAGGTTCCACGCTTGTAACAGCGCTGGTGCATTGTCTGCTCCACCGTTAAACCTGTCGTACTTCAAGTCTTTAGATCTTGCGTCAACAGCCTGGGCGTTTCGGACAGTATCGTCTGCATCTGCCCAAACGAGTTTCACATCGAAACCGGCAGGCAGAGATTCGATCGCCTGATAAATCTGTGGAATGTAAACCCGCATTGTTGCCGACGTATCAACTACGAGAACGATGCGCCGCAAGTATTGGGGGGAGTACTCTGTTACTGATTGGGTTACAGCAAATCCCGGATTGAAAGGATCCCTGGTCCACATCTCTCTTACGTCAGACCGGTTCAACGCGATAGTCGAGCGATTGTCAGTTAACTCATGGTCACTAATCGTACCGGCCACGCTGAAAGCGTCATCTCGACGGCTGGGCAGAAACGCGTTGTTCGCCGGCCACATCGCAGTTTTTCCGTGGACCGAGACCGCGTGCCTAACCTCTTCAGGAATCTGAAAGTTTTTCGAAACGAAGTGTGGCATCAACAGCTTTGCGTGAGTCACATCTTCGAGCACGAGCGGTAGCGTGATACCGAGGCGAATCTTCATCTCGCCCTGGTCGGGTGGAACGGGGAAGCATTGGACCAGGACGCGATCGCGCCCGGCAGTTGTGACGAGGACTGGATCGCGCCGCTGTCGAATCGCAACTTTTTGATAAGCCGCTCTGACCTGTTCACGTCCTGCAAACGCAGCTTCACGCTCCTCACCATTTACCCACAACGTCAAGCGCGACACGACGCCGCCCGGCGGTAGTTGCACTTCAGCGCGTGCTTCTCGCTGCAAGTTAGAATCGTTTCGAAAGATGAGCGTCCACTCCATGTAGCCCACTCCACCATCAGCATCTACTGACCCGTCGAGTTTTGAGCTCGCGAGTGATAGCCCTGCTAACTTGCCGCCACCAACACGCTCGCCGCCCTGATTGTTATCGAAGTTGATAGTGTCTGGTGTCTCTAGTCTTATGCCGGTGCGTTTGGGTGGAATGGAGGCGTCGAAGGTTTCGCCAGTCACGCGATAGTAAATTTTCTGTGCTTCTACCGGCGTGATGGGATTTTGTACTGCGAACGCCGAGCCGAGCACATCGGTGGCCCAACCGGTTCGATCGTAGCAGGCGCGCAGCAACGCGTCCTTGCTTCCGAAATTACGCAAAAAGTGAATTCCGTTTGCTCGCGTTTGCGGCGAAGATGACGTCGCCATGTATAACCCGATCGTTGTTACTGTAGCTGGTAGCTCAGCCATTCCGATGACGGCGGCTGTCAATGCCAGACCAGCGAGGAGGCCTCTTGCTTTGAGTGTAAAACTGCGGCGCGGTGCTGTGGCTGCCAGCCGTTTCAGTTGATGACGCATGATCAAACTGGCGAGCAGCGACAGGAACGGAGCGAGCGGCAACAAGCCAAGACCAAACAGAAGCGCCAACAGTGCGAGTGGGACGAGCGGCAGGTACACGATCGCATAGAAGATCGAGATACCGATCACGACTGCGTTCAGAAAACCCGCGAGCGCGAGATGTTCAGGGCTGCGTCTGCGAATCGCGAACCAGACTTGAAGCTGCGCGAGTGGCACAAAGATCACGAACAGGAGATGCCAGATTGTTGGTATCGGATCGAAGAACGTATCGGCACAGATGTGAGTAGTGGCTTCAACCGTGATTGAGATAGCGGGCATGATCACGCCCGCAAAGAAGGTGAAGCGGTTAGGGCCTGGATTGTACTGCGGGCCGGGGTTGTACTGCAGTATAGGCTTGTACTGCTGCTCTTCTTCCATCGTCCCCTCCTGTTCCGGTAAAGGAATGTTGCGTGACTTTACATTACAAAGTAATTTGCTGCAAGTAAAAAGTGGGCATTGTCTCTGCGTCCGAGAGCCGCAGAGAAGATTTCAATTAAGACCACGTGGCCGTGGTAGACTCTCGTGCAGAAAACACGAACGAAGAAGCACAAAGTTCCATGTCTACTATCCCGCAGCGTGATTTGTATCGCTTGATCAATGAGGCTAACGACCGTGGCGAGCGCGTCGTCATGGCCACCGTCGCGCATACGCGTGGCTCGACTCCGCAACAGCGCGGTGCGAAAATGCTTTTCTTTCAAAACGGCGAAGTCGCGGGTACGGTAGGCGGCGGTTGTATCGAGGCCGAGGTTTGGGCCGAAGCGAAAACCGCCATGCGCTCCGGTGAATCGCGTTTGCATCACTTCTCACTCACCGCAGACGAAGCGAGCGAAGAAGGGATGGTCTGTGGCGGCACGATGGATATATTTGTTGAGGTGTTGGGTAACTGATGTCGCAGGATTTCATCGCAAACTACAAAGCCAAACACCAGCATCCGCTGAACCGTCTCTCACACAGTATCGGCATTCCGCTGATCGTCATCTCGCTGCCGCTCTTCTTTGTGAGCTGGTGCTGGGCGCTGGCGCTGTTCATCGCCGGTTGGATTTTTCAGTTTGTCGGACACGCGATCGAAGGAAATCAACCAGCGTTCTTCAAGAACCCCGTCTATCTTCTGGTTGGACCGCTCTGGCTCATGCGACGGGCGGCGTCCGCAGCCGGCTTCGCTAAGCCGAAACTCTCAAAGTAACAATATCGATGACCGAAACAAGCAATCAAACATCTTCAGTCACGAAGATGATTGAGCAAATACTGGAACGCGGTGAGATCGCGGTGGTCGTCACGCTCGTGAGCGGTTCCGCCGCGATTGGCGCGAAACTGCTGGTCCATGAGAATGGCGCGACTTCCGGCAGTTTCGGCGATCTGGATTCATGGGTGGTCGAGAAAGCGCCTGACTTTCTCGCCTCGCGTGAAGAGACACGTATGTTCACGGTCGATGAAACGTCGCTCTTGTTTGAACGACTGCAACCCGCGCCGCGCCTGGTTGTTTGCGGCGCCGGACACGTGGGCGCATCACTGGCGCGGCTGGCTGCGTTCACTGGCTATCACACGACGTTGATCGACGATCGCGCGGAGTTTCTCAAACGCGAACGCTTTCCCGAGGAAGAGATCGAGCTGTTAGTGGCTGACGATTGGAGCTCCGCAGTGCATAAAGCGGTGGGAAATGGTCGTGGTGTATCCGTCGCAGTCGTAACGCGAGGTCATAACGAAGACGAACAGTGCATGCACATCGCAGTGGAGACGAATCCTGACTACCTCGGTCTGATCGGCAGCAAGCGCCGCACGTCGATCGTGATCGATCGACTGCGCAATGCGGGCGTTTCTGACGAGCAACTCGGAAAAATCCACGCTCCAATCGGTCTCGACATCGGCGCCGTCAGCCCCGAAGAAGTCGCCCTCGCCATCCTCGCTGAAATCGTCGCCGACCGCCGCGGCGGCACCGGCCTTCCTCTTCGCCACAAAAAGGCACAAAAAGCACAAAAGTGAGTTCAGAGTTCAGCCTTTAGGCTGCAGTCTCGGCCCTCACTCACACAAGCTAAAGCTTGAACTCTGAATTGAAAAACATTTTGTGCTTTATGTGCCTTTTGTGGCTAATGCTTTTTATGCTTTATTGTGGTTGAACCATGCCCAGTGAGATTGCGGTAACCGCCCGCCGCAGCGGAATGTTTCGTGCGCTTTCGCATCGTAATTATCGCCTCTTTTGGATGGGCGCGTTTCTCTCGAATGTCGGCACGTGGATGCAGGCGGTGGCGCAGGGCTGGCTCGTGTTGCAGTTGACCAACTCGCCGTTCTGGCTCGGACTCGACGCGTTTATGGCGACAGCGCCCGGTTTTGTCCTGACCTTGCTCGGCGGCGTCTTTGCCGATCGAATCGATCGACGACGATTGCTGTTGTACACGCAAGTCGTGGCCGGACTCGCCGCTCTCGGCCTTGCTGCTCTCGTGGAGACGTCGGTCGTGAATCGTTGGATGGTGCTGGGTTTTTCATTTGTGACCGGCTGTTGTATGTCGCTGGCTAGTCCTTCATACCTGGCGTTGACTTACGATCTTGTTGGTCGTGAAGACGTCGCTAATGCGATCGCTTTGAACTCAACCCAGTTCCAACTGTCGCGCGTGGTTGGACCAACGCTGGCCGGTGTCGCGTTTCGAGTGTTTGGACTGGCGGGTTGTTTCTTTGCGAACGGCTTGTCGTTCATCGCTGTGGTGGTAGCGCTTTGGATGGTGCGAATGGACCGACGCCCGAATGCACTCGCGCATTCCCAAAAGCAACGCGCGATCTGGCGCGACCTCGTCGAAGGCTTGCGTTACGTTCGCAACCGGCCGCGCGTATCGTCATTATTGTTACTCGCCGCAGTTAACAGTTTGTTTGGCGCGCCTTACTTCAGTCTCGTGCCGATTTACGCGCGCGACATCTTCCACCTCGGCGAAACCGGACTGGCGTTACTGATGGGTACGGCAGGAGCAGGCGCGTTCTTCGCTGCGCTGCTGGTCGCTTATCTCGGCGACTTCAGAAGGAAAGGCTGGTTTGTTCTCGGAGGCGCGATCCTGTTCGGCATATGCATCATGGGATTCGCGCTGTCTTCGCGGCTGAAGTTGTCGCTGATGTTTCTCTTCGGGCTCGGCTTCGCCCTCGTGTGCTCGATCGCGATTACCAACACTCTCCTGCAAAAGCTCGTTACCGATCAGATGCGTGGCCGCGTGATGAGCATGTTTCTGCTCTCGTTTATGGGCACAATGCCGATCGGAAACCTCGTCGCGGGCAGCGTCTCGAATCACTTCGGCCCGCAGCGCGTGCTCGCTTTTGGCGGGTTTCTCGTCACCACCGTTGCCACGAGTGTTCTGATATTCAATCAGCGGCTAAGGGAACTCTACTAAACTCGCGCAAGAAACGTTAGAAAGCGCCGTTCTACCTCCCAGCAATGTTAATTTTCCCGGAGAATCCTGTATGCAAATTCAAACTATCACGCGGGTTTTGTTGAGCTTTTTCACCCTTTGCGTCCTCGCGACGATCGCCAGCGCGCAAGGTGTCATCGTTCCCGGCCCATGCCGCCGCTGTCCAGACCCGCGACCAGTTCCTCTCCCCCGCGCGCTCCCCATCAAGTCGATCAAGATCGACACCAAAATCAGCTCGCAAGTCGCTACCACTCACGTCGAACAAGTCTTTCGCAACGACACCCCTGCGACACTCGAAGGCACGTACCTGTTTCCGATTCCCGAATCAGCGTCGATAGCCGAGTTTGCGATCTGGGATGGCGACCGACGACTCGTCGGTGAAGTCAGATCGCGCGAAGAAGCACGCCGCATTTACGACGAGATCGTCCGCCGGCAACGCGATCCGGGATTGCTCGAATACGCCGGCAAAGATCTATTCCAGGCCAGCATCTTTCCGATCCTTCCGTACTCCGACAAAAAGCTCGAGATAACTTACACGCAGGTCGTGCGTGCTGAAGGTGGCACGGTTTCGTATCGCTATCCACTCGGCACTGGACGCCAGTTAACTCAGATTGGCTCGGTGGCTGGTCGCGTCGAAGTCGAAGGTAAAGAACCGGTGCGCAACGTTTACTCGCCCACACACGTCATCGACGTGAAGCGCAGCAGCGACCGGCGCTCGGTTGTTTCATTCGAAAGCGAGAGCGGCAAGGAGCCGCAGGACTTTCAACTGTTCTACACCATCTCGAAAGAAGACTTCGGCCTAACGTTACTGACACATCGCGAAGCCGGAAAACAGGGTTACTTCCTCCTGATGATCTCGCCGAAAGACGACTGGTCAGAACAGGAATACTCGGCGAAAGACGTCGTCTTTGTCGTCGACACATCGGGCTCGATGGCTGAAGAAGGGAAGATGGAGAAAGCACGCGGCGCACTGCTGTACGGCGTAAGAATCCTGCGCCCGCAAGATCGCTTCAACATCATCTCGTTCGCAGGCGAAGAGCACCTGATGGAAGCGGGCTTGATCGCAGCCGACGAGAACGGACGTGCGCGCGGTGAAGCGTTCGTGAAGAAATTGAAGCCGGTTGGCGGAACAAACATCAATCAATCGTTACTCGCGTCACTGCGTCAATTCAGTGAAACAGATCGCGAGCGACCGAAGATGCTCGTGTTTATGACTGATGGTTTGCCTACAGTCGATGAGACGAACGTTTCGCGCATACTCGACAACGTGCGCAAAGCGACGAGACCGGGCGTGCGATTGTTTACGTTCGGTGTTGGTTACGATGTAAACACCGCGTTACTGGACAAGCTTGCAGCAGAGAATGGCGGTGTTGCTGATTACGTCGAGCCGAAAGAAGATCTCGAAGTGAAAGTCTCGAATTTCTTTTCGAAGGTCAACTATCCGGTGCTCACGGATCTACAACTCGACATGGGCGGCGCGCGAACAGATCTGATGTACCCGCGTAACATTCCCGACGCGTTTCGCGGATCGCAAGTGACGCTGATCGGTCGTTACAGCAACGAAGCGGATCTCAATTCAATACAACTGCGGCTCACTGGCAAAGCAGGCGGCTCAACGCGGACTTACACATATTCGAACCTCAGCTTCCCGTTACGCACCGATGCAAACGATTACCTGCCACGTTTGTGGGCGACGCGTCGAGTCGGCTGGCTAATGGAGCAAGTGCGCTCGAATGGAGAGCAAAAGGAGTTGCGCGACGAGATCGTCGATCTCGGAACGCGCTATGGAATCGTGACGCCTTACACGTCGTACCTCGCTTTGGAAGATCAGCGCTTGTCGTTCGTCAACGCGCCGAGACAAAGCGTGACCCGTCGAGGAGTCACGGGTGGATTTGGAAACATGAATGCGCCGCCCAGCTCGGCTGGAGCGCCGAAGGTGGCGGCGGAGAGCGTGATGGTGACGGGTGCGGACGCGGTGCAGCAAAGCAAGGCGCAACGCGAGCAGCAGGATGTATTACGTGTGGATGACGATGCGGTGCGTAAGGACGCTGTGAAGCGTGTCGCGGGCAAGACGTTTTATCTGATCGACGGCGTGTGGACTGATTCAGAGTTCAAAGCCGAGTCGAAGCTGCCGGAGACGGTGCTCGTGTTTGGCAGTGACGAGTATTTCGCTTTGCTGAAGCAGAATACGAAGCTTGGGAGTTACTTCTCGTTGGGAGAGCGAGTGGTCGTGGTGGTTGACGGCCAGGTTTATAGAGTGAACGCCGGCAAGCCTTAGAATATTTCACGCAAAGGCGCAAAGGACGCAAAGACGCAAAGGGGGTCAATGCTTTCCTTTGCGTCTTTGCGCCTTTGCGTGAAGACCTGTTTTGAGGTACAAAACTGAAACAAAATCAGTTATGAGTACCAGGACTCTGAAGCTAACACGCTTTTCTGCTGCTCTTGTTGTGTTTCTGGCTCTGGCTGGGTCAGCACGCGCCCAGGGCTGGATACCCTCCAGGATCAACACCGGCGGAAACGATCTCAATACTGTCTACTTTCTCGACAGCAAACGCGGCTGGGTCGGCGGTGACGGCGGCTACCTGAGCTCCACCCAGGATGGTGGTCAAACGTGGGTGCGCCAGAACGTCGGCACGAAAGCCGCCATAAACGACATCTACTTTCGCGACAAAGACGCCGGGTTTTTCCTCGCCGGCAATTCGATCTTCGTCACTCGCGACGCCAACAACTGGGTGCAATCGCGAGTTTTCCTTCCGGAAGAGTTCGAAGGTTCCGATGTCGAGTTGTATAGCGTGCGCTTTTCGAGCAAGAAAAAAGGCTGGGTGGTCGGCTCGATCAGCAAACGTGAGCGCGTCGTGGACAGTATCCTCGTCTACACGGACGATGGTGGCGAGACGTGGCGCAGGCAGCGCGCGCCGAGTCGCGTGGAGTTGATACACATCGATTTCGTCAGCGACAAGCGCGGTTGGATTGTGGGCGACGCGGGGACGGTTCTGTTCACGCGTGACGGAGGCGCGAGCTGGGTTAAGCAGAATGTAGGCGTCAGCACCACGCTTTATCACGTGGATTTTCGCGACGATAGAAACGGTTGGGTCGTGGGCGAGCGTGGAACATTGTTGCGCACGACTGACGGCGGTGAGACGTGGACGGTGATTCCCACAAACACGAATGTCACGTTGTTGAGTATTCAGTTTTTAAACGATGATGAAGGTTGGGCGATCGGACGCTCGGGTACGATCCTGAGGAGCAGTGATGAAGGAAAGACGTGGGTGCCACAAGAATCGACAACGAAGCAAAACCTTTACTCGCTGAATTTCAACAAGAAGATCGGATGGGTTGTTGGGGGCGCTGGGGTGGCGCTGCGTTACGAGCGCCCTTAGGTTGTGCGAGCAACCTGTGAAGTGCTGAAAGACATCTGAACGTCGAGGTTAACGGATCGTCGCAAGAATAGTGACGACCATAACACTCGGTTCCTCCTGTGATTCGCCCGGCATGTCGGCCATGCCGGGCGCTTTTATTTTGGCGAAGGATATTTTCCACGCAAAGGCGCAAAGGTGGGTTAAATTCTTCGGTCGCGTCCGAGGCTTTGACCCGCCTTTGCGTCTTTGCGATCTTTGCGCCTTTGCGTGAAGATCCTAGTCTTTGCTGCCGGTGAAGGGGAGTTCCTGCGAGTTTTGGAGCTTCAAGGTTCCCTCGACCTGCTCGCCGTCAAAACGCGCAAATACCTCAGTTTCAACAGCGTGCCCGTCAATCTCCAAAGAAGTCTTTGACGTGAACGAGTTGTTGTTCACTTCGATCGGTCCGAGCTTGGCATCGCCCATTTCAGAATGGAACATAGCCGTGTATCCTGATCCCGCGCGTCCGATCGTCAGCGCTGCCGGAATGCTCTGCCCGAGCGGTGTTTCAATCTCGATCGACCACGTACCCGCGGGATCGATCGGTCCTGACGCCTCGGTGGATTTTCGCTTTCCGGCCGTGTTGTAAACCTCGATATCGTCGGCGTGCGGCTTCATCTGTTCCATAACAAACGCGCCATCGCCAACCACGATCAACGCTGCTTCATCCGGTTTTATGTACTTCTCAGCAACGCGCTGGATATCCTGCACCGTCACCGCCTGGATCCGATCGCGGTAAGTATTGAGGTAGTCGTTCGGCAGATTCAACATCTTGATTTGGACTAACTGATCCGCCAGTCCTTCCTGCGTCTCGAGTCGGATCGGAAACACGCCCGTGAGATATGACTTCGCGTCGGCAATTTCCTTGTCTGACACCGGCTCATTACCAATTCGCTCGAGCTCGTAGAAAAACTCTTTCAACGAATCGCCCGTGACCGGTGTGCGCACCTCGGCCGTCGCGCGAAATGTTCCTGCCGTGCGCCGCGCGTCGAGATTCGTATACGCGCCATACGTGTAGCCCTTGTCTTCACGCAGATTCATAAACAGTCGCGACGACGCCGTAGCGCCGAGCACGGTGTGCATCAGCATCATCGGAAAATAATCAGGACTGGTTCTGATAATACCGCTGTTAGCAATCACGATGTTTGACTGCGCTGAGCCCGGTCGATCCACGAGGTACGCCGTTCTTTTAGTGCGAACCGGCGGCGCAGGGAAATTCGCGACTACTTTCTCGCCGCTTTCCCACGTCGAAAACAGCGACTCGATACGACTCACGATATCTTCGTAACGAACGTCGCCGGCAACAATGAAAAAGGCGTTATTCGGCACGAGCTTGCTACGATGAAACTTCACGAAGTCGTCGCGTGTACAACGATCGATCGACTCCGGTGTCGGCGCCACGATCGAGTAAGGATGCTCGCCATACATCACCCGCGAAACCATCTCGCTCGCGAGAAACGACGGTTGCGCTCGCTGCTGTCGCAAACTCTCCTTCGTATTCTGTTTCGCGAGCTCGACTTCGTTTTCAGGAAACGAAGGCTCGAGGATCACATCGGCCATCAAGTCGAGTATCGATTCGTTGAAATTAGACAACGCCGACGCACCGACAAGCGTGTAATCAGAAGTCGCACCGGCTGACAAACTCGCGCCCATGCGTGCGACCTCTTCAGCAATCTCTTTACTCGTTCTCGATTGAGTTCCCTCAGGCAAGAGACCTGCGAGCAGATCGGTCAGACCCGGAAGCCCCGGCGGATCAAATGCACCGCCCACGGGAAACGCCAGCCTGTAACTCACCAGCGGCAAGCGACTGTCTTCAACAACGACGAGTGAGAGTCCGTTACGCAGAGTTGTTTCTCTCGGCGTCGGAATGGAGATCGGTCTCGGTGGTAGCGGCGCAGGCGCCACCTTACGAAAAATATCTGTTTGACTCATGTTATGGATGCAGCGGGCCCGTTCCCGGCTTGGTTTGCGGCGGAACGTCCGCTGGGTCTTTTGGTTGCTCTGAGGGCGATGTGTGAACGACGTCAGCATGCACCGGCGATTCCGGCTCTGCCGCCGGCTGATCGGGAACGAGCGGTGGCGGCGCAGCAGGTTGATGGGGATCGCCTGGTGACTGTGGCGAAGCTGATGCCGCTTCAGCCGCATCGGCAGCAGGAGCAGGAATGATGTCGAGCACCACGCGATTGTCGACGTTTACATAACGCGCAATAGCGTTTTTGATATCGTCAGCGGTGACCGCGAGATAGTGGTCCAACTCGGAATCGACGAGATGCGGATCTGAATCGTACAACGCAAACTCCGCAAGACGCTGGGCGCGATACATTGTCGACTGCCGGCCACGAACAGCATCATTGCAGAGCGAGTTTCGCAGTTTCTCCATCTCTGCTTCGGTTGGACCATCGATAGCAATTCGTTTGATCTCTTCGAAGATCTTTTCGCGAATTGTGTTGACGTCCTGACCGGGTTTTGGCAGGGCAAAGATATACAGCGCCGATGGCCCACGACGCTCGTCTACGCCACCTTCAATCGAGACGACCGACTCGTCGCCTTTCACAAGCTTCTGATAAAGACGAGAGCTGTCACCTTCGAACAGCAGCGTGCCGGCGAGTGAAAGTGCGTAGAAAACCGGTGTGCGTCTTACCGGTATCTTCCAGCCGAGTACAAAAGCGGGCGCCGGCGCCAAGGGATCGTGAAACGTCTCTTCGCGAATCGCGACGGCTTCCGGCTCAGAAACGTCGACCGGCGGCGGCACTGGTTGCGCTGGAATATCTCCGAAATACTTTTCAGCGAGCGCGCGTGCTTCATCGTTATCAAAGTCGCCGACGACAGTGAGCACGGCGTTGTTCGGCGCGTAGTAAATACGGAAAAACTCTTTCACGTCGTCGATGGTTGCCGCATCGAGGTCTTCCATCGAGCCGATCGTTGAGTGCGCATTCGCAGGGTTCTGGAAGATCAACTCGTTCATGCGGAGAAACGCAGGGACGTAGGGCTGATTATCGTAGCGTAGACGCTTTTCTTCCTGCACTGCATTGCGTTGATTGTCGAGGTTCTCCTGCGTGACTTTCAGCGAGCGCATGCGATCGCTCTCGAGCCAGAAAGCGAGTGGCAGGTAGTTTGACGGCAGAGTCTCGAAGTAGTTTGTACGCTCGGTTGAGGTGGTGCCGTTCATCGTGCCGCCGGCGTTGAAGATGTATTGGAAGTGCGCGGCTTTGGGGACGTTCTCCGAGCCCTGAAACATCATGTGCTCGAACAGGTGAGCGAAGCCTGTGCGTCCTTCTTTCTCGTTGCGCGAGCCGACGTCGTAATAAACGGCGATCGAAACAACCGGGATCGCGCGCTCCGGACTCAGGACAACACGCAGGCCGTTAGACAACTTGAATTCTTCGATTGGAGTTGATGGTAAGTGAAATCTATCTGCCACAAATTTTTCCCTAAATACAAAGGCGTGCTTTACCGTTCGCGAGGAAAGGTAAAGCACTGCTTTGGGGGGATGTTGATAACTAGGCGCGAAAGGCGAGCGCCCGTTTATTGAAGCTTCAGACAGTCTTGTTGTCGGCGATCATGCCGCGCAGCTCAGCTCGCAGTCGTTCGATTTCGGCGAGCTTCTGTCTGACACGATCAAACAATGCTGACTGTGTCTTGATGCCCTCATCGATCAGGAATCCGGCTGCTTCAGCACGATTCCGGAAGACACCCGCCTGGACCAGCGCTTCGAGTTTCTCCTGCGCTTCAGGCGAAATCTTCACCGCCACAACGTAATCATCCCTTGCGGAGATCGCCTTTTCGATGGTCCTACTGATATCGCGTCCGATTGCGCTCAGTGATTCCGGAATACGCGAGGCAATGTCGCGGACTGACGAAGCTGTTCGATTCTGTTCTTCCCCAATTTCCGGATCGTCGTCACGAAGCATCAGATCGTCGATTCTCTCGGGTGTCGGGGGTTCTTCCTTGTGATACGGACTGCTCATTTTGGTATAGACTCCTTTGCCAAGTACCGAATTCTACCTGTCCGTCTTTACGATAGTTTGTCGATGTGGGTTCATTCTACGGAGCGCGGGAAACAGGGTCAACCTCGGGGAGCACAACCTTGCTCGACCAGTCGGCATCCGTTATATTGCAGGCACGGCTAATTAATTTTTTCGCCGTTAGAAGTCTTTAAAAATCCGAGGTTCGCAGTGAAAAGAATTTCGTCTCACGTCGCTCTGGTCCTACTCGTTATTTCTCTCGTACTGCCGAGTTTCGTCGTCGCGCAAACTCCCGGTGTCCGCCGCGCCCCGCGTGGAGCGACTCCTGAGACTCTCCGTGTCCAAAAGGATTTCGATGAGGCACTGAAGCTGGTTCAGGAACAGTATATCGACGGCAAGAAGCTTAATTTCAACGAGGTGTACAAGTCGTCGATCATCGGTATGCTTCGTTCACTCGATCCTCATTCCAACTATTACGACCGCGAAGAGTTTGACGAGTTGAAGACCGATCAGCGTTCCGAGTATTTCGGAATCGGCGCCTCGATCCAGACTTACATTCGCGGCGATCAGGCCGACACTTACATCACTGCCACCTTTGAAAATTCTCCCGCGGGCAAGGCCGGGCTGCGCTACGGCGATAAGATCGTCGAAGTCGATGGTGCGGCGATGACCGGCAAGTCGTCACTCGAAGTTCGCGACAAGATTCGTGGTCCACGTGGATCGGCCGTCAAGCTGACCTTGGAGCGCTCTGCCGACAAACGCATCGAGAAGATCGACATCGTTCGTGACGCCGTTCCGCAACCATCAGTACCTGACAATTACATGCTGAAGCCCGGTGTCGGTTATATCGACATGACGCGTGGCTTCAACTACACGACGACCGACGAGCTGCTCGACGCGCTGGATCACCTGCACGGGAAAGGCATGACGTCGCTCGTGCTCGATTTGCGCAACAACCCGGGCGGGTTTTTGGACCAGGCAATCCATGTGGCGGAAGTGTTTCTGCGCAGCGGGCAATTGATACTGACGCAAAAGGGCCGCAACGGTTTCCGTGATAACACCTATGAGTCGCGAAACAACGCGCCCGACTCGACGCCGCTCGTAATCCTGATCAACGAAAACACTGCTTCAGCGTCCGAGATCGTCGCTGGGGCGATGCAGGACCACGACCGCGCCTTGATCGTGGGCCAGACCAGCTTCGGTAAAGGTCTGGTGCAGAGCATCATTCCGCTCGAATACGGCGCCGGTTTGACGTTGACTTCCGCGAAGTACTACACGCCGTCAGGTCGTTTGATCCAGCGCGATTATTCGAACGGCGGATTCTACGATTACTACACGCACGGCGCGGGCGTTGGACGTGAGCCGAAAGAGCCGGTGAAGCCTGTCGGGCCGGAAGCGAAGACTGACACTGGTCGCGCAGTTTATAGCGGCGGTGGGATCTCACCAGATGAAGCTATCGGTCCGCGCACTGTGAACTTAACTCAGCGCCGTATATTGAGTCCGGCGTTTGCTTTTGCGCGCGACCTCGTGAATGGGCGTGTTCGTGGTTTCGAGTCGAGCCGTATCGCCGGCGGGATCAATTTCCGTCACGATCTGCAACCGGAAGAGTTCAAGGTCACTGATGCGATGTTCAGAGCGTTTCGTGATTTCGTCGCGGCTGATCCGTCGTATAAGGTGACCGCGGCAATGGTCGATCGCAATCGCGCCTTCGTCGAGCTCGAGCTGCGGTTCAATATGGTGACTGCCGCTTACGGTCGCGTGATTGGCGATAGAGTTTTCATCATGTCGAACGATCCACAGGTGGCAAAAGCCGTGGACGTTCTGCCCAAAGCCCGTGACCTCGCAATGGGCTCCGCCAGACAATAGCCAAAGAAAGATTAGCCACAAAGAAGCACAAAAGCACAAAATCAATTCTGATTTTTGTGCTTCTTTGTGGCTGTTTCATCCGCAAAACAAAGTCTTGCGTCTAAAACCGCTGCTGTGCTACGTTAGCGCCATGAAATCCAAGAACCGTCCAGCCAAAGGTCTCGTTAACACCGAAGAGCTCGGGCGCGCCATTAAGCGCAGGCGCGAAGAACTGGGGCTCAGCCTTCGCGACGTTGCAAGCGAAACAACCGTCTCCGCCTCGACCCTCTCACGCATCGAAAACGGCACCGGCAAACCTGACGCAGACAACATCGCTCGACTCACCACATGGCTCGATGTTCCGATGGAGCGAATCCTGAGTGGTCGCGATCCTAAAGCCGAAGAATCAAAAGCCGTGGTCTATTACCCGGAAGAACCCACACCCGAGATCGTCGAAGCTCACCTTCGCGCCGACAAAAATCTCACACCCGAAACTGCTTCTGCGCTTTCCGAGCTGTTTCGCGTCGCTTACACTCAATTCAGCCGCAGTGATGAAAAGAGCGGCACGAAGAAGCGACGTTAGACCACGCTGAATCCGGTATACTCTCCGCGTGCTGCTTGGCGATTTACCTCCAGGTGAAAAGTGGCGAAATTTCGAGTTGAAAGCTCTTGGCCTGCGCGACTTCGCCCGCGCCCGCATTGACCAGCCCTTAAATCCTTTCGCGCTCGCGCGTTTTGCAAATCTAATCGTGATCCGTTTCGATCAGGTGGAAGGCTTGAGCGAGAGTGCGCGTGAGCACCTGCTCGGCTCGGCTTCGGAGAGCTGGTCCGGTGGCGCGTGTACGCTTCCGAACGGCATGAAACTCGTGATACTAAACCCGACTCACGGTCGTTCGCGCACGAACGCGACGTTGATGGAAGAGATTTGTCACGTGTTTTTGGGCCACCAGCCCAACCGGCTCTCGATCGTAACGAAGGACGATCGTGGTAAGGTAATGAATCGCGACTACCGCAAGGCCGATGAAGAGGAGGCCTACGCGGTCGGCGCCGCGGCTTTAGTGCCGTACGCGTGGTTGAAGAGAATGCTCTGGCAGGGAAGGACTTCTACGGAGATTGGATTACACTTTCATGTCAGCCCCGAGTTGGTTGAATATCGAATGAAGGTTACGCGACTCTGGCACGAGCACAAGGATCTTGCACGCAAGCGCGCAAAGTAGAATCCCATGACGGAACGTTTGAAAGAAATCGCATCGCAGGGTTTATCGACGACCGATAAACTGCGCATGCTGCTCGACATCACCAAGAAAATCAGCCGTTCACTCGATCTACAGGAAGTGCTGAACCTGGTGATGGACACGCTCGACTCGCTGATCCCTTACGACGCAGCTGGAATCTTTGTGCTCCACTGTCAGGACCCGGAGCTCGTCCCGGAAGGTGAAGAGCCCTGCACTTTCAAATCCGAAGCCGTGCGCGGTTACGACATCGATGAGCTTTCCGATCTGCACCTGAAACTCGGCGAGGGCTTCATCGGCAGTGTGGCCGTGAGCGGTCAGCCGACCATTTCTCACGACGTCCGTAACGATCCGGTTTATATCAACGCGCGCGATCGCACGCGCTCCGAGATGGTGGCCCCAATCATCTCGAACGACGAAGTCATCGGCGTCTTCGATCTCGAAAGCGATGAGCTCAACGCTTATTCAAACGACGATCTCGAAGTGTTGATGCTGCTAGCGTCGCAGGTGGCGATCATCATCGAGAAGGTGATGTTGCACGAGCAGTTGATCGAGAAGAAGAGACTACAGGGCCAGTTGGAAGTCGCACGCCAGGTCCAACTCGAGCTGCTGCCGGCTCACGATCCGGAGTTACCCGGTTACGACATCAGCGCCTACAACTTCCCGACGGAAGAAGTCTCAGGCGATTACTACGACTGGGTGCGAATCTACGACGATGAAATTGGGATCGTGATCGCTGACGTATCCGGGAAAGGCGTGCCCGCGGCGATCTTGATGGCTTTCCTGCGCTCGAGTTTGCGGGCGGCGACGCATATCGGTTACGCGACGAATGTGTCGCTCGCGAAAGTGAATTACCTGCTGTGGGAGTCGATCGAGCGAAACCAGTTTGTGACGGCGTTTCATGCGATCCTCGACGCATCGAATCGAACGTTGTCGTATTCGAATGCTGGTCACAATCCGCCTTTGCTGCTCAATTCGAAAGGTGAGTCGAGTTTCATCGAATATGGTGAACAGCCGTTGGGAATGTTTCCTGAGACGCGTTATCACCAGTATCACTTGTTGCTCGAGCCGGGCGACATCATGGTGCTTTACACGGATGGTGTGACTGAAGCGTCGGATCCTGATGGCGTGGAGTTTGGAAAGGACCGGCTCGTGCAGGCAGTTAAGGACAACCGCAATCGGCCTGCGCGTGAGTTGATTGCGAGTTTGGAGATGGCGGTTCTGGAGTGGACCGCAAACCAGGGCGCGACCGACGACGTGACGTTTTTTGTTATCAAGGCTTTAAAATGACTTATCCACAGATTACGCAGATTTTGATCTGTGCTATCGGCGTAATCTGTGGATAATACTTAGTGTGCGGTCAGCGAGCAGTGGGCGTGATCACCGCCTGGTGCAAGTGGCGCACGATAGTCTCCAAAGTGAAACTCAGCTTCGGCCTCCGATAACGCATACACATCGAAGCCATATGCATCGAGATAGTCTGCCAAATCATCGGGGGAAAGAAGATATACGGCAGGCGAATAACCCGCTTCAACACGAATTTCCAGCAGGCGCTCGATTACTTCCAATGGTGCAAAACATCGCACAGGATCTCTGTAAGTTGCCATGTTTCCCAGCGCCTTTCTTTTCAAATTCAGGAGCACGGTCCATCTTTTCGTCTAACGTGCTCTCGTATAGCAACTCTTGGATGTACGTAGGCAGTAAGTAGTTTGTTCTTCATCGACAAATATTCGTTAGCGGAAGTTGTCGCGATCTTTGACGCGCCAACTACACGAAAAGTTCCAAAATGAGCAGCCAACAACCACCAACCTCAACCACTCAAACTCCAGCGCCGCCGGCTTTGAATTTCATCGCTATCCTGCGTGAGATGCTGCGTGCTTCAGACAAAGTCAGCGATCTGATCTTTAGCCCGGGACGTCCGCCGCAGGTCGAATTAGCAGGCAAACTCGTGCCTGTTCGCGTTCCTGGTCTCGATAAGTTGACGCCGGCCCACACCGCAGGCATTGCGAAACTGATCATTGGCAATCAACAGGCGGCAGTCGACAGTCTTGAAAAGAGTGGCTCCGCGGATTTGTCGTTCAGCGCTCCGGGCGAGGCGCGTTTTCGCGTCAATATCTTCAGGCAACGCGGCACGCACGCGATCATCATGCGCGTGATTCCGATGCGGCCGCCGCGGTTCGATGATTTCAATCTGCCTGATGTACTGAAAGAGATAGTAGATATCAAAAACGGTATCGTGCTCGTCACTGGACCAACCGGAAGCGGCAAGAGCTCGACCCTCGCCGCGATCATCGATCTCATCAACGAGACGCACTACTACCACATCGTCACGATTGAAGATCCGATTGAGTTTCTGCACACGCACAAGAACTCGACCATTCACCAGCGCGAGCTGCACTCTGACACGCCGAGCTTCTCGATCGCGTTGCGCGCCGCGTTGCGACAGGCGCCGAAAGTGATACTTGTCGGCGAGATGCGCGACCGTGAGACGATCGAAGTGGCGCTCGAAGCCGCTGAGACTGGTCACCTCGTGTTATCGACGTTGCACACGATCGATGCTTCAAAAACGGTGGATCGAATTATCGGCGTGTTTCCTAAGAATGAAGAGAAGGCGATTCGGACGCGTGTGGCGCAGTCGTTTCGCTTCATCGTGTCGCAGCGTTTGATTCCGCTTTCTGACGGGAAGGGCAGAGTGGCCGCGATCGAGATCCTGAAGGCGACGATGCGCACGCGCGAATACATCGAGAAAGGTGAGTCGGAAGGGAAGTCGCTGATCGACGCGATGGAACAGGGCGATCAGGAGGGAATGCAGACTTTCGACACCGTGATCGAGAACTTCATTCGCGACGGTGTAGTCTCGATCGAGACTGCGTTGCCGTACGCTACTAACCAAAACAATCTGCTGCTGAAGATTTCAGATCTGGCGGGCGCGCCACCACCCGAAAAGCCCTCCGAACCAGCGCGCGACGAAACCTCAATGCTCGACCTGATCGAGCCTTAGTGTGGGCAAGCCCCTCTTCCTGACTTGTTCTTTCCCCGAGCGCCTAATAGAAGAACAAGTCAGGAAGAGGGGCTTGCCCCCGCTGATGAATACGCAGACGGCGCTGGGTTTGCTATCATCACCCGGTGTTTCTGAAGGTTCAAAAGGTCCTTCTGGGCCTTGTACTTCTGGCGGCCTTCTCCCCAACGACAGCCTACGCGGATGACGAAATCCGCATCGATTTGCCTGCCGGCGGCCAGCTAAAAGTTCGCAACGATTTTGGCGATGTGACGGCAGAACTCTGGAGCAATAGCCATGTCGCTGTCTCCGCTGTTATCGGCGGTGACGGCTCGACGAGACTAACCCGGTCGCCCATCATCATCGACAACCGTGGCTTGGTGATAACGATCTCCGTCGTGCGACGGCCTGTGGATCCGGTCGTGCCGATTCATCTCAAGATCAAAGTTCCCGATAACGCCGATATCACTGCGCGGTCTGCGCGCGGTGACATTCAAACACGTGTCGGAAAAGGTGGGCCAAAGATCGACATCCAAACTCAGGCTGGCACGATAGTCCTCGGTTCCCCATCACAACCTGAGAACGGAACAGGCAAAGAGCCTGAGCTACTCGGCGCGAATGGCCCAAAGCGTGCCGTCGGAACTCCTGCTGAGCCAGTCACGAGTGACGAGATCACTGAAGGTGACGTCATACGCGTCGATTCACAGCTCGTGACGCTCAACATCAGTGTGATCGATCGCAGCACCAACCGCGGATTGCTCGGCCTGGCCCAATCCGAGTTCAAGCTGTTCGAAGACGGCCAGGAACAACGAATTGTTCAGTTCGAATCCTCGTCAGCACCTTTCGATCTCATGCTCTTGATCGACTTGTCCGGATCGACGAAAGACGTGGTCAAGTTGATCCGCGCCGCTGCGGTTCGTTTTGTCGACGCCGCACGTCCCGCGGATCGCATCGGCGTGATCACGTTTGCCGGCGAAGCGAAGGTCATCTCGGAGCTGACTGCCGATCGCGATTTGCTGCGCCAGCGAATCGAGACGATCGATACCGCGCGCGGCGACACGAAGCTCTACGATGCGACTAACTTCGCGATGGATGAGTTGTTGAAGGAGTCGAAGAAGTCGCGCAGGAGCGCCATCGTACTGATGAGCGACGGTCTCGATGGAACAATTCCCGGTGTCAGCGGACAGCAGGGTTCGCGCAAGAGTTATCCGGAAACACTCCGAAACATTCAGGAGTTTGATGGTGTCTTGTACACGCTGTGGCTGAACACCGACTACCAGGCGATGAGTCCGGAGGATACGCAGCCGGAAGCATTCGACGCCGGCCACGATCGCTTGAAAGAGATGGCTGACGCGGGCGGCGGCGTCTTTTACGAAGTGGAACGATTGACCGATCTCGCCGGCGCTTACGAGCAGGTCGTGGCTGATCTTGGAACGATGTATAGTTTGGCGTATCGTCCTACAAACAGCGCACGTGATGGAAAGTGGCGAGCGATTCGGATCGGTGTTAGCCGCACTAACGCCGTGCCGCGCGGCAAACGTGGGTATTATGCGAATTAGAGTGTTCACAACTGTTTTCGTAGTTCTTGTTTTCTGCGCCGTTGTGGTTGCTCAAGACCCGCCTGAATCAGTTGAAACCGTTCGCATTGAATCAGACCTCGTTGATCTAAAAGTCAGCGTGCTGGGATTTCCGCCTAATGCGCCGCCGCCGATGCTCGACGAGAAAGACTTCGTCGTCATGGAAGACGGCGTGCCGCAGGAGATCTCGTTCTTCGCGGCAGCCGATACACCATTCGATCTCGTTCTGCTCCTGGACCTCTCCGGTTCGAATTCCAAAAAACTAAAGATGATTCGCAACTCTGCGAAACGGTTTGTCGACGCGGCGCGCGACGTGGACCGCATTGCGCTAGTGACGTTCACGAACCGGCCGGCGCTCTACTCTTCATTCACTCTGGATCGCAAGAAGTTGAAGAAGACGATTGACGAGATCGATGAAGCGTACGGCGGCACGAATTTCTGGGATTCGCTCGATTGGGTGCTGCGCGATCTGATCCCGCAAGGATCAGGACTTCGCCGCAGCGCGATCGTGGTGATGACTGACGGCGTCGATAACGCGCTTCCGAATGTTGAAGGAGACGGCTCGCAAATTCCGTTTGAGGCGTTGCTGGGGACGATCAGGAATTCGGAAACGCTCGTGTTTCCGATCTATCTCGACACCGAAAACGAGAACAAGAATCGCCACGATATGTTGCCGGTCACTTACGCGACGGCGCGCGAGCAGCTCGCACAGATTGCGAATACCTGCGGCACACCAATGTATAAAGCGGCGCGTTTGAGTGATCTCGATCAGGTTTATGCGCAGGTGGTGCGCGATCTCAGCACCGTCTACAGCATCGGCTATCGCCCCACAAACAAGGCGCTCGACGGCAAATGGCGATCGGTCGAGGTGCGTCTGGCGACGCGGACGGACCTATTTGCCCGCACTAAACGCGGTTACTTCGCCAAGACACGTTCCTAATCCACGTTCATCCGCGTGAATCCGTGGCTTAAAAACTTGTAAATGTTCCTGACCAGACTATAATGCTCAGGAGCTTAGCGCCCGCCCCACAATCTGTATCGCGAATTCGGAGGGTATTTCGATGAGAAAAGCTTCCAGCCTCCTGACGTCGTTCACTCTTTCAGTGACCTTCATCCTGTGCTGTTCGATCGTCAACTTTGCTCAAACTCGGGACAAATTCGTGATTTCCGCCAAGGCGGGCGGGATTAATGCCATCACCGGCCAGGCCGACGTTCACCCGAAAGGTGAGTCTGAATGGCAACAGCTCTCGATTACTGACGATTTGGACTCAGGCGATCGCGTGCGGACCGCAAATGATGGTCGCGTCGAGATCCTTTTGAATCCGGGTTCTTACCTGCGCGTGGGCGGCGATTCGGAAGTTGAGCTTTTGAACAACACGCTCGCGAATCTTGAAGTCCGACTGCTGCGCGGCACCGCGATCGTGGAAGCTACCGGTGCGGATGGGCTCGAGCTCAATATCAACATCAGTACTCCGCACACAAAACTCGCGATTGTGAGACAAGGGCTCTACCGTTTGAATGTGATTCCAAACGACGCCACCGAGCTGATCGTCCGCAAAGGACGCGTGATCCTCAACGACGATTCGCACACGAAGGTTAAGGGCGGAAACAAGGTCGTTTTCAGTGCCACGAACGTCTCGGTCGCAAAACTGACGAAGGAAGAGAAGAAGGCTGAGGAAGACGTCGATAACTGGAGTAAACAGCGCGCGGAAACGCTTGCGAAAGCGAATCGACGTATCAGCGATCGGATGATGACGTCGGCGTTTGCGTCGTTTCGAGACTGGGATCCTTTCTCGCGCCCGCACGGGTTGTGGTTCTACAACAGAAGTGCCGGTTGTTACACGTTCCTGCCGTTCTATTACGGCTGGGGCTCGCCGTACGGCAATTCTTATTCGACGTCCTTTTATACTCCGTTTGGTTACCCAAGGGCTCACTGGCCTCAGCAACCAGCAAATAATTATCCGAACGGCTCGAATGGGACACCCTCGGGCGGAACAACATCTTCGGGCGGCTATACACACCCAACGCGTCCAGTTACAACACCGACGACTAATCCATCAGGCTCTTTCGGAAACCCAGAGGGTCGCCGCGAACGCATGATCGATCCAGACACGGGCGCTCGCATGCCCCGTAAAAACATCGAGCCCTCGCGGCCAAACTAAAACTTAGCCACAAAGAGGCACAAAAGCACAAAACGCTTTGAGAAGTAAGACGCCGAATTCTCGTGTAGAAGGATTCGGCGTCTTACTTCTCAATACGCCTTTTGTGCTTTTTGTGCCTTTTTGTGGCTAGTTCTTCTGTAGTTCTTCGAGCTCTTCGTTGATGAGGGCTTTGATTTCGGTTTGTTTGAGACCGGCGAGGATGAGTTGGGTCAGGGCAGTGCGTAGTTGAGCGCGCAGGCGGTCGTCAGGCTTGTCTTTGAGCTTTTGGGAAATGACAACAGCCCCTGAGCCATGTTTGACGCGAATCAGCCCTTCTTTCTGCAAACGCCGATAAGCAAAAGCGACTGTATTGAGGTTCACACCGAGGTCGGACGCAACCTGCCTCACGGGCGGCAGTAGCGTCCCTTCCTCCAGCTCACCGCGCGCAATCAGCGTCTTAATCTCATCAACAAGCTGCTGGTACAGCGGCCGCGCGTCTCGTTCATCAACCGTAACGAACATATTGTCTATTGACCATATACACTAGATAATCTGATCTGGGAAGCTTTACTTTTCGAATGCGAGGTTATCCACCACCAACGTGCCAGACTCCGGTTGGCACTTGTCGCAGAACACTCCGATAGTCACGGAGGTTAGCTTCATCAATATATCGCGCTTGAAATCGACATGTGTGGCCCATTCCGGCTGGCGAAATCCGTCGAGCTTGAACTTGTATGTGTTGAATCCCGGAGAGATGCGAAACGTCATTTGCGGATAACCGGATTCGAGATTGAGTCCCACACCTCGGGATACTAGTTCAACTCGAACTGACTGTGGCCCTTTGCCGAAGATCCGCACGGTGATGTACTTGTATCCACTGATATCGTCTGCGACAGGCTTGCCGTCCTTCTCAGGCTGACCAAAGACTTCCATACTCACACCAGCCCACTCGTTGGGCAGACGCATCTCGTACTGAAATGCTGCCGCTGTATCCTGATCAGTTACTCGTGTCGGAGCCGGGCTTGGAGGATCAGCATTTTCGAGGCCCACCATTTTCGGCGCAGCGCCCATGTTTTGCGCCCAACGATTGAGCTGAGTGCGGCCACCACGTGAACTCACCAGGTGGCCGTTCTCGAGCTTTTGGAAATCTGCATAAACCAACTTCTCGTCGCTGGCCTTCGAGCTGTCGGCACTTTGGGCCAGCATTTCTGTGTTGCTGACACACAACAGAGCAAGCGCTAATCCAAAGCACACGCGCAACCATTTCATATTGTCTACTCCTGACTAAGGATTTGGATTATCTTCGTAAGCCCTAGCATACGTTCTCTGTCAAGTCACAATGTCTCTTGCAACGAGAAGGCCCGACTGCACCACGGCATCGACTTTGGCCTCCGAAATAGTTGTGTCTCCCACCATAAACACATTCGGAATCGACGTTTGATGGCCCAAGGAGACCCGCTCTTCAACGCCGAGCACCATTCCGAGCTTCCGTCGAGTTGAATCGTAATAAGTGCGTGGGTTCGCGGTTTCGATTACTTCGATATCACTACCGAGCTCGGGCAGCGCCGCGTGCAACCGGTTCCAGAAATGCGCCAGCGCGTCCTGGTCCCATTGCTCATAATCTTCCTCACTTGATTGGTACGCGAACCATGAATCGATTTCTGTGCGCGTCGTGAAGGTCACCGCGCGTTTCCCGGAGATCGCGAGTGTGAATTCACCGTCATCATCCTCCACGCGCATTCGCTCCGCAGGTAGCCGCGCCACTGCCGAATCCTCAATCCCTGCGTACACAACATAAACGCCCGCGCCATGAAGTGTGCTCAGGCGCTTTTTGATCTCAGCGGGCGTGCGGTTCAGTCCCACGAGTTTGCCGTACGTGTCCCAGATCGTGAGGTTGCTGACGATCGCTTTTGTCGCAAAAACTCTCTCACCGCTCAGCAGATCAACTCCGATCGCGCGTCCTGCCTCGTCGTACGCGAGCCGCAGCACGGGGGAATTCAACCGCAGATTGCCGCCGCTCTGCTTGATCGATTCAGCTAGACGCTCAGCCAAGGTCGCCGGTCCTCCAACGATCGAGTAAAGATCGTTTGTTGCTAACAAAACATCGGTTCGATCGGCACGACGGAGAATGTAAGGCGAGGTGACGAGACACACTTCAGGAGTCGCGACTGGAAGTTGAGAAAAGAGTTGATCGTAAACTTCGCCGGCGCCGAACGAAGTGTATAGCCCCATCCCCGGCTCGAATTCATAACCGGAAAACTCGACGCGCGCGATGCACCCGCCGACCTGCGACTGTCTCTCGAGCAAACACGTGTTCACTCCACGCGCAGACAACAATGCCGCGACGGTCAAACCACCAATCCCGCCTCCCACTACGACCACGTCGTAAGCGCTCATTTGAAAATGTCTTTGTCGATGAAACCGCCCAGCACGATGAGGACCGATTGAATGCCGTTGAAAACGAGGTGAATAATGAAGGACGGGAGGAGTTTACCCGTAACGGCGCGCGACACCGTCAACGTGATGCTCAGCAGCGTGATGACAATGATCACCGCGAGATTGTTGCGGTACTGAAAAACGTGAACGCCTGCGAACAATAGCGACACGAGCACGACGGCGACCCCCATGCCCGCTGCTTTTTCGAGTGTGCGATAGAGCAGGCCACGGTAAACAATCTCTTCGACCAGCGGCGCGGTGGCGACGGCCACGAATGCTGTTGCAACACGCGTGTACATAGAACTCTCGATCAGAAGATCGAGATCTGTCTTGTGTTCTCCGTAAAGCGAGGTAACGCCGAGAGCCAGAAGGAAGAGCAGCGTCGCCACGAGCACACTGACGAGGGTCACCACCACCGGGCTGGCATTCCCGGGCCACTCGAATTCGATATTCTTCCAGAACGGACGACGGCCTCCATACGTGATCAAAAGCCACACGATCACAAACGTGAGCATGTGCGTGGGAATAATACCGATGACCGAGTAAAAAATGAGCTGCTTATCGGTGGCGAGCGCCTCCGCTGTCGGTGCACCGTATTTGGCGATGCGATAAACGAGATAGGGAAGGGAGTAGAGCAGCGGCACGACCAGGAGCAACACGATGCTGGCGATCCACACACCTAAGCTGGCGCCAACGTCGCGCCACGCCGAGGCCCAGGTCTCCTCATTGGTGAGCTGAACTGCTACGCTCGGCCGCGGCTCAGGTGGCTCAGCGTGTTCTTCAGTGACCGGTGTTATCTGCTGCTGGGATGGTTCTTCGGTGAACACTTGGATGAGTTTAGGTGGTTGATTGTTTGCGGTCAAACCGCTGGGTATTCGATGTCTAACAATGGTGCGCCGACACGCGGTGCAGCAAGGATCAGTCCGATGATGGTCTTCGCATCCTGAATCTCGCCGCTCGTGATCATCTCGAGCGCATCGCCGATCGGCAGACGAACAACATCCAGCACCTCGTCTTCGTCAGGTTGTGGCTTGCCTTCGGTCAATCCGGTGGCGAGATAGACCCACATCTTCTCCTCAAGAAACCCCGGCGACACAAAGAACTCCGAAAGTTTTTCGAGCCGTTCGGCCACGAGTCCGAGCTCCTCCTCGAGCTCGCGCGCCGCGCCGGCTTCGGGACGCTCGCCGTCCGCGAGGGTGCCTGCCGGGACTTCGAGCAGGTAACGAACCGCAGGATGGCGATACTGTCTCACCAGCACGACAGTGCCGTCGTCGTGGATCGGCACGATCACGGCGCTGCCCGGATGATGGACCACGTCGCGTTGATAGGTAAGCTCACCTTCAACGACAGTATCGACCGTGACCTTGAACACTCGGCCTTCGAATACTTTTTGACTGCTTAGGATCTTTGGTAGCTCTTTAGTCATTGTGTTTTCCTAATATCTGCGGGCGCAGCTCACCGGCGAGATAAAGCGAGCCGGCAACGCAAATCATTCCTTCCACGGGCGTGTTGGCGAGCGCCATTTGCAACGCTGCCGCACTGCCGTCACTTTTCAAAACTTTGCCCTGAGCATAACGCATGGCAATGGGTTCGAGCATTTCAAGCGTAGCACTGCGCGGATTATTGACCGTTGTCAGAACCAGCACGTCTGCAACTGGAAACAGTATTTCACCGATCTGCTCGAGTTGCTTATCACGCATCGCACCAAAAACCAAAGTCAGCGGTCGTTTGGCAAATTCATCGAGATACGCGCGCAATGATTCTGCACCCGCGGGATTGTGTGCGCCGTCGATCAAAAACGCCGGTTGGCGTGGAATCAATTCCAGTCTGGCTGGATGCTGTGTGGTTTCGAGGCCGCGCACGATTGCAGCGTGCGGAATCTCAAGCAGCTCCGCTAGACGAATTGCCACCGCGGCATTTTCGAGCTGGTGACGGCCGCGCAGCGCGAGAGTGACTTCCTCCTCGATCGAATCGACGAGAATCGGTGTCACTCCGGTTTCTTTACACCGCTCGAGCAAAACCTCCAATGCTTCGGGATATCGTTGCTTCCCGATCACCGCACGCACACCGGGACGAATGATCGCGGCTTTTTCAGCGGCGATACTCGCAATCGTGTTGCCGAGATACTCCTGATGGTCCAGTGCGATCTGTGTGATGGCGACTATGTGCGCGTTGGCGGCGGTGGTGGAGTCGAGACGGCCGCCCAGGCCTGTTTCGAGAATGGCGAGATCGATGTGCGCCTTACGAAAAGCGAGCAGGGCGATCGCTGTTACTTGTTCGAAAAAAGTTGGCAGAGCGTCGAGTTGTTCGGAAACCTCGCGGACGGTGGTCGCGCAAGCTGCAAACTCTTCGCGTGTTATCTCGGCGCCGGAAAACTTGATGCGTTCAGTAATTGAGACGAGGTGAGGTGACGTGTACAGACCGTTTTTTATTTTTGCCGCACGACAGATCGAATCGAGCATCGCAGCAGTCGAACCTTTACCATTTGTGCCGGCGATCTGTACTGACTGAAAAGTGCGTTCGGGATTGTCGAGAGCGTTGAGAAGAAGTTCGGTGTTACGGAGGCCGAGCTTGATGGCAAGAGTCTCATGCCCGAGACTCAGAAGATACTCAACAGCCGCCTCAAAATTCATAAGAGTAGTTAGCCACAGATTACACGGATTAAATCCGGATCTAATCCGTGTAATCTGTGGCTAACTACTCTTTCAGTTTTGCGGCGCGGCGGGCACGCTCAATATCTGACTCGCCGTGGATCTCGGGGTTCATCATGAAGCTCAGCAGCTTGGCGAGGTAGTCGCGCAACTCGCGGCGATCGACGATGGCGTCGATCATTCCGTGATCGAGTAGGAACTCGGAGCGCTGAAAATCCTTCGGCAGCTTTTGTCGAATCGTCTGCTCGATCACGCGCGGGCCGGCGAATCCAATGAGCGCCTTCGGCTCAGCAATAATCACGTCACCAAGCATCGCAAAACTCGCCGTGACGCCGCCCGTCGTCGGATCAGTCAGCACTGAAATAAAAGGCAAGCGCGCTTCATCGAGCGCCGCGAGCGCCGCGGAGATCTTCGCCATCTGCATGAGCGAGAGCGTGCCTTCCTGCATGCGCGCGCCGCCGGATGCGGAAAAGATGATCACCGCGCTGTGTTCTTCCATCGCGCGCTCGATCAGTCGCGTGACTTTCTCACCGACCGCAGAACCCATCGAGCCACCGATGAAACTCATATCCATCGCGGCTGCAAGCACCGGATAATCGCCAACCGTGCCGCGCCCATTGATGATGGCTTCCGGCAAGCCTGACGATTCCATGGCTTGTGCGATTCTTTCCGAATAAGGCTTTTTATCGACAAACTCGAGCGGATCGATCGAGACCACTTCGCCGTCGAGCTCCTCAAACTTACCGTCGTCGAAAAGCAGTCGCAGCCGTTCGCGCGCGCCGATGCGGAAGTGATGATTGCAGTGTTTGCAGACCTGGAGCGCGTCGTCGAGCTCACCCGTAAACAGGTGTGCTTCACACCCGTCGCACTTAACGAAGACGTTTTGCGTGTTTACTACGCGTTCTTCGGGCGGGACTGCTTCGATTCGTTTGCTCTTCTTGCTGAACCAGGCCATAGGAATGCGGGGAAGCGTAGCACAAACCGAAAATCTGTGGTATCCGCGCGGCTAAAACTCGATCCCCTGCTGCGCGCGAATGCCAGCAGTGAATGGATGCTTTATCTCCTTCATTTCCGTCACCAGATCGGCCGCTTCGATCAATTCCGGCGGTGCATCGCGGCCTGTGACGACGATGTGCAGCGCGGGTTGTGACGCGCGTATCGTACGAATTTCCTCCAACACCTCAGCGACCGGCAGCATGTTGTAACTCAATACGTAGACCAGCTCATCGAAGACCAGCATATCGTAGTCACCCGAGCGCAGCTTTTCGACACAGAGCGCCCACGTCTCGCGCGCACTCTTGATGTCTTGCTCGGGATTCTTCGTGTCCCAGGTGAAGCCGTCGCCCATCGTGTGGACTTCGATCCCCAGTTTCTCGGCAGAGACATGCTCGCCGTAACGATCGTTGCGCGACTTCATGAACTGAATCATGCAGCACTTCAGACCGCGTCCGGCGGCGCGCATCATCAGACCAAGCGCACACGTCGTTTTACCTTTACCGTCACCGGTATGGACCATCAACAGCCCGCGCGTCTTCTCCTGGTAATCCGCGCGGCGCCACTTGTATTTCTTATCTATTGACGACATAAGCCACAAAAACACTTAGCCACAAAAAAGCACAAAAGGCACAAAATAATTTCTGTGCTTTTTGTGCCTTTTGCGGCTAAATAACTGACTCAGTTTCTTTCAATGCGTCTTCGGTGATGTCGCGAGCGCCGTTCGCGCGCTTCACCGCGTCCTGTAGCAGCGCAACGATCGTCGTCTCGGCTTCTTCCCAGCTACCTTTCAGTGTGCAGCCGGCAGCGTTTCGATGACCGCCACCGCCAAACTTTTCAGCCACCTTCGCGACGTTGACATCGCCTTTAGATCTCAAACTCGTGCGATAAACTCCAGGCTCACTCTCTTTGAGCATCGCGACAGCTTCGACTTCACCAACCGTCAGCGGATAATTAACAAATCCGTCGGCATCTTCGTCGGAAGCGTGGGCCTGTTGCGCCATCTCGAGTGACTGCCGCATACACGCGACGCGCCCGCTTTCATCGCGGCGCGCAGTCGAAAGCACCGCACCCATTAGCTGAATCCGGCTCCACGGGTAACTTGCAAACACTGCCTCGGCAGTCTTCGCAGGCTTGACGCCGGTACGCACCAGCTCGGAAGCGACTTTGAACGTGCGCTCAGTCGTGTTCGAGTAGTGAAATGATCCGGTATCGGTGATCAGCGCCGTGTAGACGCACTCAGCGATCTCTTTCGTGACGCGAACCCCAGTCGCTTTGCAGAGGTTGTAGATCATCTCACCGACGGCCGAGGCCGTTGAGTCGATCCAATTGATGTTACCGAACAGCGCCGTGGTCGAGTGGTGGTCGATATTGACGACGAACTGCTTCTCGAGATCCGCGAGCCCGGGCCGCGTGATGTCGGAACACTCGATCACGAACACTGCGTGGTAAGAAGGATCGACTGCGGGAGTGACGCGTACATCGCCAGCGCCGGGTAATTGCTGGTAAGCGTGTGGCACCGGATCGCGCATGACGACTTCGACATCTTTATCGAGTGCGCGTAACAACCAGTAAAGACCGAGTGACGATCCCAGACTGTCACCGTCAGGGCGTATGTGTGAGGTGATCGCGAAACGACGTTTTGCCTCGATCAGCTCGACTACTTGACTAAGCATAATTGCAAAATTCGGGAGGAGCTTTTAATACTTCCTCTAACTACCACTATCCTTTCCTTGACTTTCCCATTCCCGCTCGATCTCCTGTAACAATTGATCGACGCGTTCGCCTTCTTCCTCGACGCGATCGCGCACGAAGTGAATCTCAGGCGTACGCGGAAGATTCAACGAGAGCCCCAGTTGCTTGCGCACGAACGGCGCCGCGTGTTTCAACGCTGCCAGCGCCTCCTTGTGCTCATTCTCGTCACCGGCGACGGTCACATAAACACGCGCGGCGCGTTTGTCCGACGAAAGCCGAACGTCCGTAACCGTGACGGTGGTCAACCGCGGGTCTTCCAATTCGTACCCGACAATCTGAGCAATCTCTTCCCTCAGAGTGTCGGCCGTTCTCTCCTTGCGATGCATCGTAACCCTATAGCCCGCTGAATGAAGGAACAAGTCAGGAAGAGGGGCGTGCCCCGCCGTGTTGGGAAGAGCGGGGGCAAGCCCCTCTTCCTGACTTGTTCCTTTCACTTGGCGCCTCTATAACTCAGTCGCCGCGACTCGCTCGACGATGTAAGCCTCAATCTGGTCGCCGACTTTCAAGTCGTTGAAGTTTTCCAGACTGATACCACACTCGAAGCCCTCGCGGACCTCGGACACGTCATCCTTGAACCGTCGCAACGAACCGATGTTGCCTTCCCAGCTCACCACGCCATCGCGGATCAGTCGCGCGCGCGCACTGCGACGCACCGTTCCATCGATGACCATGCAACCGGCGACAACGCCAGCTCTCGGTACGCGGAACACTTCGCGGACGGAAGCCTTGCCGAGGATTTTCTCCTTCTCGATAGCTTCGAGCATGCCGATCATGGCCGCGCGAATCTCTTCCTCGACCTTGTAGATGATCGAGTGGAGTCGAATATCGACTGCTTCCTGTTTCGCAACGTCTGCCGCACGCGCTTCCGGTCGCACGTTGAAGCCGATGATCACGACTGCCGACGACGACGATCCAGCCTGCGTTGCCGAGCCAAGCAGCACGTCTGACTCGGTAATTGCGCCCACGCCCGATCGAATCACTTTCACCTTCACCCGATCGGTCGAGAGTTTTTGGAGTGTCGACTTCAACACTTCGACTGAACCCTGCACGTCGGCCTTGATGATGACCAGCAGCTCCTTGACTTCGCTCTCGCCGAGCGCTTCGATACCACGCTTCGTCGTTTGCAGCAGTGTTGCCTGGCGACTCAGCATCTGACGATGTTGTGATATCGACTGCGCTTTCGTGATGTCCGAAACGACCTGCAAACTCTCACCGGCCTGCGGCACGCCTTGCAAACCGAGCACTTCGACCGGAGTTGCCGGTCCGGCTTCCATGATCGGCTCGCCACGATCGTTGAACATCGCACGAACCTTGCCGGAGATCTGTCCGACAATGAAAGGCTCGTGAATCTTGAGCGTTCCCTGTTGGACCAGGACGGTCGCGACCGCACCACGGCCACGATCGAGTTTCGCTTCCAGCACCACGCCCGAAGCGAGACGCGTCGAGCTCGCGCGCAGGTTCAGAATGTCTGACGTCAATAGGATCGTTTCGAGAAGCGTGTCGAGGTTCTGTCGTTTCTTCGCAGAGACCGCGACCATTTCCGTTTCGCCGCCCCACTCGAGTGGCGACAGACCCTGTTGGGCCAACTCTTGTTTGACGCGGTCGGGATTCGCGTCAGGTTTGTCGACCTTATTAATGGCGACGATGATCGGAACACCGGCAGCACGCGAGTGCTCGATAGCTTCGATCGTCTGCGGCATGACGCCGTCGTCAGCCGCGACAACGAGCACGACGATGTCGGTCGCCTTCGCACCGCGCGCACGCATCATCGTGAACGCCTCGTGACCCGGCGTGTCGAGAAACACGACGCGACGAGTCTCTCCGGGATTATCCGGATTCGGGACCTGCACGCTGTACGCACCGATGTGCTGCGTGATGCCGCCGGCTTCTCCACCCGCAACGTCAGTCGTGCGGATCGCGTCGAGCAGCGAAGTCTTACCGTGATCGACGTGGCCCATGACAGTAATGACAGGAGCACGCGGCAACTCAACGTCATCAGCGTCAGTGGCGATCAGCTCTTCAAACTCTTCTTCCGCCACCATCTCTTCAAACGGCACGAACGAAACGTCGTAACCGAATCGTTTACCGAGATCGGCTGCGACGTCGTCCATCAACGGTTGATTGATGGTCGCAAACACGCCCCGCTGTAACAGCAGCGTCACGATGTCCTTCGGTTTGATTCCGAGTTTCTCCGCGAATTCTTTGACGGTGGAACCCTCGATCAGGCGCACTTCTTTCAACTCGCCTGAACCAGGCACCTCGAGTCGACCGGCGATTCGGTCTTCGAGTGACAATGCCCGCGGCGGTGGAATGAAATCACCACCCCTGTCGAACCTCCCAGCCTTGCCTTCGATCTTTCGACCGCCGCGCGGGCTGCTGCGTCGTGAGCGACGACGACCCGAATCCGGCGGTGGAATGTAAGTAGTTTGCGGCGTGGCCGTCTCGCCCGGCGTTCCGAGTCGCTCGGACCGCGGCAGTGACGGTCGCTCGCGCAGGCGATTGCGATCCGTGGGGCGTTGTTGGTGTTCCCGCTCCCGCTCTCTGGCCGGAGGCGGCGGAGGCGGAGGTGGCGCGGGCGCGCGCTCCCCCGGACGTATGCCGGCGTTGAGCGCGGCTGCGGTCGGTCGCAAAACTCTGACTTGTCGCGAAGGCGGTGGCGGACTTGGCCGTGGCGCAGGCGCTGGTGGTGGAGTGACTTTCACTTCAATACCATTCGTCGGCGCAACTGCTTCGGGCGCGATTACCGGCTCTTCGATAACGGGCACTTCCGCCACGGGCGCAACTTCAACCGGCGCGGGCGGTGGCGGCGTTTCCTCGATCACTGGCGCTTCCGCGCGAGCGGCCGGAGCCAGTTTCTTGACCAGCCTCGTAGTTGCGATAGGCGGCTTGGCGGGTTGCGGCCCCGGTCCAGGCGATGTCGCTGGTGGCGCCGCTGTCGCTACAATCGGAGCCTCGACGGGCTCGGTGGCGATAGGAGCCGGTGGCGGCGGTTCAGACTCATGGATCTCGAGCTCAGCGTCGAGTGCGGGCGCCTCCGGCAGCACCGCGCGCTTGACCACTTTGACCGTGCGCTTGATGGCCGTTTCCTTCTTCGGAAAGTACTTGTTCCGAATCTTCTCGGCCAGTTCTTTCGAGACCGAGTTGGAAGGTACGCTCACGTCCACACCTTCACGACGCACCTCTTCGATGAGTCGCTTGGTATCGAGCTTTAATTCTTTGGCGAGATCGTAAATACGAACTTTAGAGGAAACTGTCATGCACTCCTTCTCGACGCTTCTTCCTGCGTCCTGACGACCTAAGTGGTTGGGCACCGCAATGCCCGTCACTCAGCGTCGCTCAGAAGTTCGGCGCCTGACAGCAGGGGCAATGCGGGCAACACAAACGGCCCGAAGAGACCGCATATGTGTTGTTACTATGTGACTGCATCAGTGGTTCTCATCGTCGTCCATGCTCCCGCCTGATGCAGTCTCTTCCGAAACTGCGGGAGCCGATGTCTCAGCTTCTTCAGCTGTAGCGTCCGAAGCAAGTTCTTCGTCTTCCAGCTCCTGCGCAACTTCATCGATGTGTTCGAATGCTTCGACACCCGAGGAAGTTATGTCAGGAGACGGCGTAATCGTGTCAGGCCGCAAGTCGCGACCTGCTTCCTGCAGAGCGAGCTCGTCGGCCGGGATCGCTTCGGCTTCACTCAATGGCACCGGATCGGCCGAATCCCAGGCCGCAATTTCCGGTTCCGCAGTGAAGGGAACACCTCGCTCGACTGCTTCGTCGTAGCCTTCCGCAGTCGATTCAAGAGACGGTTCCACTTCTTCATCCATCGATTCGTCAAACTCGGCTGAAACGGCGTGTTGCTCTTCAATCTCTTCCCCGTCTTCACCGATATTGCGATCGCGCAGGGCCGTTATGGCCTTGGACGCCTCCAGGATCACTTCGGCTTCGTCCAAACTCAGATCGAGGAACTCGACGAGGTCGTCGACGGTAGTGGCCGCGAGAGCATCGATATCGTTAATACCGTGTTCGGCCAGCGCTTCAGCCTGCGCGGCGGTGACACCTTCGATAGCAGAGAGCGGCACTGCCTCGCCCGAGGCGATGAGCGCGCCCATCTGTTCGGTGACTTCGCGCTTGATCTCTTCTTCGCTGCGGATGTCGATATTCCAACCGACGAGTTTCGTAGCGAGACGCACGTTTTGACCGCGCTTGCCGATCGCGAGGGAGAGTTGATCCTCGTTGACAATGACTTCCATCTGGCGGTTTTCGATGTCGGTGATTCTGACCTGATTGACTTTCGCAGGTGAAAGCGCATTCGCGGCAAAAACTGAAGGCTCGTCAGACCATTCGATGATGTCGATCTTCTCGCCGCGCAGCTCGCGGATGATCGCCTGCACGCGTGAGCCTTTCATACCGACGCAGGCGCCGACCGGATCGACGTCACGCTCGTTTGACATCACGGCGATCTTTGCGCGCTCACCGGGCTCGCGGACGGCCGACTTGATCACGACAGTGCCGTCGTAGATTTCCGGCACTTCCATTTCAAACAATCTTAATAAGAGCTCGGGAGACGTGCGCGAAACTTCGACCTGTGGACCTTTCGACTCTTTCGAAACGTTGTTTATGACGACGCGAATACGTTCGCCCTGGTTCCACTGCTCGCCGCGCGACTGTTGTGAACGCGGCAAAATCGCTTCGAGATTGCCGAGATCGACGATGATGTTGCCGCGCTCGAATCGTTTGACGTAACCGTTGACGAGGTCGCCGATCTTGTCGATGTACTGCTCGTAAACGTTGCTGCGAACAGCGTCACGGACTTTCTGAAACAGGATCTGCTTGGCTGTCTGGGCGGCGATGCGTCCCAGCTCTTCCATCGGTAACGGCAATAAAAGCGCGTCGCCCAGCTCGACTTCGTCGCCGGCGAGCTCGCGCGCTTCGTCGATAGAGAGTTCGGTGGCGGGGTTCTCGACTGCGTCGACGACGACTTTCGAGGCCGAGAGCTCGATGCCGGTTTCGGCGTTCCAGTCGACCTGAATATCTTCACCGGATCGAAACTGTTTCTTGGCGGCCGCGCGTACGGCTTCCTTCATTGCTTCGATCACGAGGTCGCGGTCGATGCCCTGTTCCTGGCAAAGCGCCTCGATATTTTGTGCTATCGATGAACTCATCTTCTATTTGCCCGATCTTATATAGAACCTATGCGCCCTATATGACCTATCTCTTCAGCTCTTCGCTTACGTCCACTTCCAAATTCGCCTTCGTAATCGTATCCAGAGGAACACGCACCTGTCCGCTGGTTCGATCCTCAAAAAGCACGTCGTCGCCCTCGACTCCCAGCAAACGACCTCTAAAATTGCGCTGCCCGTCAATCGGCTGCCGCGCCTTCATCTTCGCGTTGCTACCGGCGAAGCGTTCGAAGTCGGCCCGTTTATAAAGGCCGCGTTCGAGTCCGGGCGACGATACTTCCAACGTGTAGGGCGCGTGGATGAAGTCTTCCACGTCCAGAATCGTGCCCAGGTGCGTGCTTACTTCGGAGCAATCCTCGTGGGTAACACCTTGCGGCTTATCAATGAATATACGAACAATCGGCTTGTTCTCGGGGCCGGCTACCTCGGCGTGCACCAGCTCAAGGCCATGATCGATTGCAACTCGTTCAGCTATCTCCTGAACCCTTTCTGCAATCGACTCGTTTGCCATTATCAACCTTCTGACGGTTCTCGCTCCAAAAGAAAAAGTGGGCGCGAAACCCACCGGACGAGCCCCCGTGCCTTCGAGCAAGCTGTGAATTATACGGAAACACTGTGGTTCAAGCAAATGCGCTTAGGCCGTTCCTAGTCTCGCTTTTACGACCTCGCTGATGAGCTTCCCATCGGCGTTTTTGCCCGCCAGAGCGGCCTGTACGGTCTTCATGACTCCGCCCATGTCCTTCATTGAGGTGGCGCCTGTTTCGGCGATGGCGGCGGCGACGGCCTGCTCGATCTCTTCCTTTGAAGCGGCTTGCGGCAGGTAAGTCTCGATGACTTCGATCTCGGCTTTCTCTTTATCGACGAGCTCCTGTCGCCCCGCTTTCTCATACTGCTCGACCGAGTCGCGACGCTGCTTCACGAGCGAGCGCAGCAACTTCTGCATCTCGTCATCATCTAGCTCAGAGCCCTTCTCGATCTGACGGTTCATCATCGCCGCCTTCACCATCCGCAGCGTCGACGTGCGATTCGCGTCCTGCGCCTTCATGGCACTCGTCAGATCCGCGACAATCTGTTTGCTTAAAGACATCTCCCAATCCTCCCTCACAAATATACCTCAAGCTAAATGGAGTACCGTAAAACAGAACAAGTCAGGAAGAGGGGCTTGCCCCCGCTCTTCCCATCCAAGCAACAGCGGGGGCAAGCCCCTCTTCCTGACTTGTTCTATTTCTAGTTGACTTGTTCCATCCAGGCTTTAAGGAATGAACTGTGGAACCTTCAAATCGCCGAGTAGATGCCGCTGCGACATGAGCTCGAGTAACTCGGACGCCATCAAACGGTGGCCCATGTGGTTTGGATGAATCAACTCGCCGAAGAAGCCCTGATTCACACTGCCTGCTGCTTCCGTCAGCTCGAGTATCTCGAGATATGGCGTCTGACTCTGCTGCATCTCCGACTTCAACCACGCGCGATACTGCGTCATTAGCTGCGCCTCCGGCGGGTTCGTAACGCTGTCGCGATACGGCGCGCCGATCACGATCACTGCCGCACCATGATCTTTAGCAACTCGGACGATCGCATTGAAGTTGTCGACGTAATCCTGCTGCGACACGCGCGGCACAGGCGTGCGCACAACCGGCTTCACGTCCTTTCGTGATCTGAACCAGCGCGTCATATGTGCGATCGACTGACTGTGATCGATCAGCCAACGGCCAGTCACCGACGACCAGCGCGTATCAATCACCTCACGATCCGGCGCATCACTCAAACTCGCATCGTTCCAACCAAAACTCGCAATCACCATGTCCGGTTGCAGGTAACCGATGTCACGTCGCAACCACGCCAATCCCTGATGACTCGTGTAACCAGGCACGGCCATCGGAAACACTTCAATGCTCCGGTTCGGATTCGCCTTTCGCAACTCCGTCTCGAGCAGCATCGGATACGGCTGCCACTCGGGGTTGTAATCGTTCGGCTTCTCGGGCCACACCGGCGGCACCCGATAACCAAACGTCACCGAATCGCCGAGACAAACGATCCGAAACGTTCCCGCCGGCTTCCTCCCGATCGGATAGTCAGCACGAAAATGCTGCGCGTTTGTCGAAACACTAGTGAAGTCCCAGTACACGTGGTCCAGGTTCGGCTTCAATCGCCACAGCAGCAACGGATCGCCTTCAAAGATCGTTGACTGCTGCGGGCTCGCGACCTGCATCTTCTGCTGCACCGTGTTCACAAACAGATCGAGACTCTCGACGCGCGTCATCGTGAGACGCGTGACGAGCTCGACCGACAACAAAAGCAGCAGAAAAACGACGTAGATAAATCCGATATACAGCAGTCGTCGCCGGAGCGGGATCTTATTTGATGTGGCCGTTTGATTTGGCAAGGTAGTCGCGCAAAAACCGACCTGTGTACGACTCGGGAATGTCCATGATCTCCTCGGGCGTGCCGATGCCGACGACGTAACCGCCAGCATCGCCGCCTTCCGCGCCGAGATCGATGATGTGATCGGCTGTTTTGATCACGTCGAGATTGTGTTCGATTACGAGGAGCGAGCCGCCCGCGTCAATCAGCGCGCGAAACGCAGAGAGCAGCTTGTTGATGTCGTCGAAGTGTAGACCGGTAGTTGGCTCGTCGAAGATGTAGAGCGTCTTGGCGCCGGTGCGCTTGAGCAAGTGGGCCGCGAGTTTGATTCGTTGCGCTTCACCGCCCGAGAGCGTCGTCGCCGATTGGCCCAGACGCAGGTAACCGAGACCGACATCATCAAGTACGCGCAAACGGTTCGTGATCTTCGGCACTTCACGAAAGAACGTGATCGCCTCGCGCACAGTCATGCTGAGCACTTCGTGTACGTTCTTGCCGCGATAACGAATGTCGAGAATCTGCTGTTTGAAACGTGTGCCTTTGCACTCCTCGCAAACGAGCTCGACGTCTGCGAGAAACTGCATCTCGACTGTGACGGTGCCGTCACCCTGGCAGACTTCGCAGCGCCCGCCGGGCAGGTTAAACGAGAAGTGTGACGGATCGAAACCATGCGCCTGTGCTTCGCGTGTCAGCGAGAAGACCTCACGGATGGCGTCATACACCTTAATGTAAGTAACAGGATTTGAGCGCGGTGTACGTCCGATTGGTGATTGATCGACGAGGATCACGTCGTCGATTAAATTCCCGCCTTCGATTTTTTGAAATGCACCGACGTGTCCCTGCCAGTCACCGCGCTGCTTCTTCAGACCCGCGTAAAGACAATCGTGAATCAACGTCGATTTCCCACTGCCGCTAACACCGGTAATACAGACCAGCATGTCGAGCGGCATCTCGACGTCGATGTTCTTGAGATTGTGTTCAGCCGCGCCCTGGATGTTGATCCGGCGTTTCTGCATCGTGCGGCGCTGGCGCGGCTCTTTGATCTCTGCGTCGCCGCGCAGGTAGCGCGCAGTCAGTGAAGTCTCGTCTGCCAGCAGTCCTTTAAAGTCGCCCTCGTACATCACGCGACCACCGAGCTCGCCCGCAGCGGGACCGATGTCGAGAATGTGATCGGCAGACCTCATCATCTCCGCATCGTGCTCGACGACGAGAACCGTGTTGCCGATGTCGCGCAAATTCTTCAAAAGGCGAATGAGACGGTCGTTATCGCGCGGGTGGAGACCGATCGACGGCTCGTCGAGTACATAGAGCGCGCCGACGAGCGAAGAGCCGAGATTTGTTGCGAGCTGAATGCGCTGTGCTTCGCCACCGGAGAGCGTCGACGCGAGTCGATCCAAAGTCAAATAGTCGAGTCCGACTTCAACCATGAATCGCAAACGCCGTCGCACTTCGAAGAGTATTCGTTCAGCAATTGCAGTTTGTTCGGTCGAGAGCTCGAGCGTGTCAAAAAACTCAGCCGCGTCTCTGATCGAGAGCGAGCACGTTTCCGGCAGTGTCTTGCCACTGACACGCACGTCGCGCGCTTCCTGTCGCAGACGTCCGCCGCCGCAGTCGGGACACAACGTGTAGCCGCGATACTTCGAAAGGAACACACGAACGTGCAGCTTATACTTCTTCGTCTCCATCCAATCGAAGAACCCACGCACGCCGCTCCAGTCGCCGCGACCTTCGATGATGGCCTGCTGATCCGATTTCGAAAGCTGATTGAACGGCACGTTCATCGGGATCTTTTCCGCGCGAGCGAATTGCTTCAGTTCCTGCATGGCCCACTCGTGTTGCGGCTTGGTCCATGGCTCGACGGCCCCGTCTTTTAATGACAAACCCGGATTCGGAATCACGAGATCGAGATCGAGTCCGATCGTGTTTCCGAAGCCCTGGCACGTCGGACACGCGCCGTACGGATTATTGAAACTGAACAAGCGCGGCTCGGGTGTCGCGTAAACAGTGTGGTCATACTTGCACTCGAAACGTTCCGAGAACCACATCCGTTTCGGTTCGCTCTCGGCTGTTTCGATCAATGCAGTGCCGTGGCCTTCCTGAAAACAGATCTCGAGTGAATCGACGAGACGCTGGCGAACGTCTGCTCGGGCCACGAGTCGATCGACGAGGACGTAGACGTCTTCGAAGTCGTTGCGCGGGTAATCATCGGGCGACTGCAGCTCGATCGTTTGGCCGTTGAAGAAGAGACGCGTGAAGCCTCTCTGCATCAGGCTCATCAAATGCGCCGTTATCCACTGGCGCGCGTTTGCTCCCCGGCCGCGTTTCTTTGCCGGTTCCGGGTTGTTAAGTCCGGCAGACGCAGGGAAGATCACGTAAAAGCGTGTGCCTTCGGACAGGTTGCCGAGCACTTCGTCGGCGATCGAGTCGGGCGAATCGCGCGTCACGAGTCGTCCGCAGACGCGGCAGAAAGTCTCACCGACACGCGCGAAGAGCAGTCGCAGGTAATCGTAGATCTCGGTTTGAGTGCCGACAGTCGAGCGCGGATTGCGTGTCGAGTTCTTCTGGCGAATGGCGATGGCGGGCGCGATGCCGTGTATCTCGTCGACATCAGGCTTGTCCATGCGCTCGAGAAACTGGCGCGCGTAAGCCGACAGTGATTCGACGTAGCGGCGCTGTCCCTCGGCGTAAATCGTGTCGAAAGCGAGTGACGACTTGCCCGACCCGCTCACGCCCGTCACCACCGTCATCTGGTTGATCGGAATGGTGAACGAGATATTCTTGAGGTTATTAACGCGGGCCCCTTTTACTTGAATTGCTTCTTCAGGCATACAGACGCGAATCGAGCGTAGTCGAAAACCAGCAATAGTAACCCGGATGGTGCAGCGCTCAAAGTGGAGAACAAACCAGAAGAAATGAACAAGTCGGGAAGAGGGGCTTGCCCCCGCTGTTGCTTGGATTGAACGAGCGGGGGCAAGCCCCTCTTCCCGACTTGTTCTATTTCACGTTTCGCATTGACACTCGGCGCGCGGCTGCATCAGAATGCCCGGCAACATGAAAACCACTCAATTTCTGCTGCGTGGATTCCGCCGGCCGCGCGAGATCGTCAACTTCGCTCTCGGCAAGCTCGAACGTCAGGTCATGGAAGCAACCTGGCGACTCGGCGAGGTCAGCGTGCGCGACATCCATCGCGCCTTCAACGAGCAAATCGCCTACACGACTCTGATGACCACGCTCGATCGTCTCTTTAAAAAGAAACTACTCGAGCGCCGCAAGGATGGCCGCGCGTTTGTCTACGCTGCCGTGGTCTCTCGCGACGATCTCGATCGCGGGATCAAAGAAGACGTAGTGGATGGACTGCTCGGTCACGGAGCTGACGGCGTTGAGCCGGTGCTTGCCTGTATCGTCGATACGATTAGCGAACGCGATCGCGAGCTGCTCGACGAGCTCGATCGCCTTGTGCAGGAAAAGAAACGCGAGTTGCGGCGGAAAGACTAAATGTACGAGTTTCTCGGCATCACGCTGGTCCTTGCTTTACTGCTGACCATCAATGCGACCGCGACATTGATTGCCGCAGGTGTGGGACGTCTGTGCCGGCCGCTGCTTCGCAAATGCTCGGCACGCACGCGCGCTGAGATACTTTTCGTGATGCGCATCGGACCGCCGGTGCTCGCGATCGTCGCGATCGTGGCTTTCATGATCCCGTCGTATCTGGTTTACGAGCCGCATGCGAGCGGAGAATCAGTGAGTTGGAAACTCGGCTTGCTCGCCACGCTCTCGGCAATCGGCGTGGGTCTCGCAATCTCGCGCGGCATTCGTTCATATCTTGCGACTCGCCGTCTACTCACAGACTGGCTCGCAAATTCGACGCAAATCGAGCTCGAAGGGATTAGCGTTCCCACGTTTGTCCTGCAACATGGGTTTCCGATCATCGCGGTTGTTGGTGCGATCCGACCGCGTCTATTCATCGCCGATCACGTGCTCGAATCGCTGAGCGCGGAAGAGCTCGCGGCGGCTGTTTCTCACGAGTGTGGACACCTCGCCGCTCACGACAACTTCAAGCGTTCGGTGATGCGAGTTAGTCGCGCGGCGCTGTTGCTGATTCCGTGTGGGAGATCTCTGGATCGGGCGTGGAGTGAGGCGTCTGAGTCTGCGGCTGATGAACATGCTGCACAGCAGAGCTCGCTCGTCGCGCTGAACCTGGCGTCGGCGCTCGTGCGGATCGCACGGATGATTCCGAACGGGCAGCGACAGGAGATTCCCGCGGCGGTCTCTGCGTTTCTCAGTGAAGATTCGCCGGGAGTCAAAGTCAGGGTTCGGCGTTTGGTTGAGCTCGCGTCAACTGATCCGCGACAGCTCGTCAGTAATGCCTCAATTATTCGTTTCGTCCCGTGGCTCGTACTTGGTCTATTTGTGGTGGTGGGAGTGACCATCGAGAGCCGCCCACACGTCCTCGCCGCAGTGCATCACGTCGTCGAAAACATCGTCGTAGTTCTTAGTTAAGCTCGAGTTTTAGCCACAGATGACACGGATTCTAAATCCGGATTTAAAATCCGTCTCATCTGTGGCTAATGTGCCTACGGTCGATGGTAGTAATTAGATTTTGGCCTCACAATCCGCCCTTATGAAAACTCTACTTACCTTGCCTCTGATTCTGTCTGCTTTCATCACTGCTCTGGCGCAGTCGCCGAACACGGCCACGCTGATCGTTATCGTCAACGACCAAAACGGCGCGATCATAAAAGAGGCGACCGTCTCCGTCGTCAACAACGCCACCGCCGCCTTGCGCGAAGTCATCTCAGGCACCGACGGCACGGCCACATTCCCAGCGTTGTCGCTGACCGGCACTTACAAAGTCACAGTCTCGCACCAGGGCTTCGGCAACGAAGAGCGCGATGGATTAACTCTGCGCTCCGGCGAAACGGCAACCATAAAAATGACGCTCCAGCCGGGCTCACAAAACGCAGAGGTCACTGTTTACGGCACCGCGGAAGGCGTACGCGCGGATCCACAAGTCGGTCTGCCGCTGACGCCCGATCAGATCAACGAGACGCCGATTCTCGGTCGCAAAGTCTCGACCCTCCCGCTGCTCAACTCGGCGTTTCGATCAGGCAAGGGAACCGGCGACCTCTTTGTCAACCAGACTTATTTCATCACCGGGGCAGGCTCACGTCGCACCACGACCTTCACCCTCGACGGCGCCAGCAACGATGAGGGGTGGGGTCGCCAGACTGCGATCGCCACGATCCCGCTCGGAGCTATTCAGGAGATCGCCATCATCTCGAACGCGTTCTCAGCCGAATATGGCTGGACCGCCGGGCCGGCGCTCAACATCGTCACCAAGTCCGGCACAAACGCCTTTCACGGCGAAGGGCTCTTTCTGATTCGTCCCGGAGACTGGCAGGCCGAGTCGTTCTCGACCAACGGCTTCTGCCCGAAGTCAGTGCCCACCTGCGTCATCCCATCGAATATCACGTCGGTTAGTCCGGTAGACATTCCTGACGCACTGCAACAGTATTCCGGAACGATTGGTGGTCCAATCGTCAAGGATCGCACGTTTTTCTTCGCGACTGCTGATTACACGCGTCAGAACCGCACGACGTTTCTTTCAACCACGCTGCCGGCATTTGTGTTGCCGCCGGACGGAAATCTCGAATACACCGGTCACTATCGCCAGTTCTTGTTTAATGGCCGCGTGGACCACAAGCTCACGTCGAGCCAAAACCTGATGTTCCGTGTGAATGTCGACCGTTTCTCCGACGACAACCCGCAGGATGCGGTCGGTGGCACAAACGCACCGAGCGTTGCGCGCCGTTACTCGCGTCGCTCCTGGACCACGCAGGTGAACCACACTGCGGTTATCAGTCCGCGACTGCTGAACGAAGTGCGCTTTGCGTATCTGCATGGCGATCCCGTAACACTTTGGGAAGCGCAGGAGCTATCGACGACTTACACGCGCGCCGGCGCGGTGCCGTTTACGATCGGACAATCGCGCGCTTCAGATCTCTGGGGTCATCAGGTGCAGTTCTCCGACACGATGTCGTGGTCGCTCGGCAAACACTACCTGCGCTTCGGCGGCAGTATCATTCATCATCGCTCGGGTGGAACCGGCAGCGAGCCGGGCACCGCGATCCTCGGCACGTTCACGTTCAGACCCGCTACCACTGCGCCGTTCGGTCAGTTGACTCTTGCCGACGTACAAAACTACACGCAGCCAATAGACTTCGGCATCAACAGCTACGACTTGCCGCAGTGGCTCAACACCGTCTTCGTGCAGGACAACATTCACGTCCGTAGTAATTTCACGCTCGACCTCGGACTGCGTTACGACCGCCAGACGCTCACCGACGCCAACGCCAACTTCGCGCCGCGCATCGGCTTTGGCTGGAATCCGGGCGGCGACTCGCGAACCTCGATTCGCGGTGGCTACGCGATGTATTACACGCAGATCCGCTCGAACGCTGTCGCCGGTTTTCTCGTCAACGGGCTCGATGGATTGACGACGTATACAGCCGCTCCGGGCCAGGTCGGGTTTCCGACGTGCCTCGTTGGCTCGTGTCTTCCTGTCAACGTCAACCCAAGCACGATTCCCGCAAGCCAACTGCCGGCTCGCGACATCACGATTCGCGCCGGTCTGGCCGATTTTTATCGCGAACAGTTTGCGAGATTCGGATTGAACTTCGATCTGCTGCCGAATTATTCGGACAAGCTGGTGAATCCGCGCAGCCAGGTCATAACCTTCGGCGCGGAACGTGAATTCTTCAAGGGATTCTTTTTCGGAGCCGACTACGTACACCAGCACTGGTCCAATCTCGATCGCACGGTTGACTTGAATGCACCGGCGCCGTTCACCGGACGTTCCGCGGCGACACCGACTCGCTCGGTTGCTGACGCAAACCTCACACGGCCGATCCGGCCCGTCAACGGCGGCGTGCGACAGGTCAACGTGATCATGAATCTCGGTGTGGCTGATTACGACGGATTGCAGACGCTGTTTAGCTATCGTGGCAATCGCAGAATGTTCGCTTCGGTGGGTTACACGTTGTCGAAAGCGACTAACACCTTCGAGCCGGACGGCAACGGGATCGGACCGAATGAGAGTCACATCAGTCAACTGGGTGAAATCGAACGTGGTCCAAGTGTCGTCGACCAGCGTCATCGCGCGGTGATCACGTTCCACTATCGCTTCCCGTGGGACTTTACTGCGGGTACCGTGTCGATGTTTGCATCAGCGCGTCCGTTCAATGGGACTACAGGCCGCGACGACAACGGTGACGGCATCAACAACGATCGTCCGCTGATCAATGGCCTCGTCCTCGGGAAGTCGGCGTTTCGTGGCACGCCTACGTCAGACGTCGCAGCCTTCGTTGAGAAGCGCTTCCGGTTCTCAGAAAGCAAGGCGATTCTGTTGAGATTGGAAGGCTTCAATCTTTTCAATCATGGAAACTTCCTCGGACGTGGCGTGACGGTTTTCGGAATCAACCAGACTGCGAATTCGACGTTCGGGTTGTTTACGACAGGCGTGGGAACGTCCGGAAATGCAATCCCGGCGTTCGCGAATATCGATCCGCCGCGGATGTTCCAGGTGCAGGCGAAGTTCGTCTTTTAAGTTTTAGCCACGGATTACACGGATACACACGGCAGAAGAAATTACCGTGTTCATCCGTGAAATCCGTGGCTTAAATGTTTGGAGTATCTTCGAAGGGTAAATCGGGTTGGTAGCTGCTTTCGCGGCGCGAGACGTAGAGTCGCATTGCGAACCACAGAATTCCGAGTGCGAAAGCGATCCAGAGGACCGTCCAGAAGATAGCCGGGATACCGGTGGCGTTCGCCATGTTCAGCGCGTCAGTTTGCGCTGTCGGGCCGAATGTTGACGAAAGCGAAAAAAGCGTCTTCAGATCGAAGAGTGCGTTGAGTACGCATTGCACGGCGAGGAAGCTGACGAAGAAAGATGCGACTCGCGCACTCGCAAACTTCGCGATCAAAACTAAACCCACTGAGATAATTAATCCCGCCAGCAGGGTGAATGGTATTCCGGACCATGCACTCACCCAAAACAACGGTTTGATAAATCCGAAGATCATCGTCATCGCGAATACGAGAATCCCGCATGCGAGCAGGACGATCCGCGCTGCGACGGCTTTGCGAATCATGATCAGCAGCAACGCGCCGAACGCCATCGAGCCAACGTATCCCGCGCTAGAGATTAAGACCTGTGAAATGAGTCCGCCTTGCGTGGTGTAAGTTTCGCCACTCGCGTTCGTTGCGACGCTCAGGCTGGCCACCGAGTTTCCCGTTAGCAGGGCAGCCAGTGCGTGCCCACCTTCGTGGATGAACGTCACGAAAATCCGGAAAGGATACGTTAGGAATTCAGCGTAAGGGATGAACGAGAGCACGATAGAAATCGTCGCGGCGATAAGCAGGGTCATGGCCTGGGGTCGCGCGTCTTGTGAAAGCCTTAATCGCATCTTTAACTCTCCGGTAGTTCGGCGGATTTTTCGGCCCTTATTCTAGTGCCGGGATGATTAACGCACAATAGTGTGGGGAGGTTCCCGAACCAAAGATTAGAACAAGTCAGAACAGAATGGAACAAGTCAGGAAGAGGGGGGCTTGCCCCCGCTTTTCCCATCCAAGCAACGGCGGGGCAAGCCCCTCTTCCTGACTTGTTCTATTTCTAGGTTCATAACCCTCAATGTCTTTTGTAATCACCAGACTTGCCGCCGGTTTTTTGCTCCAGGCGGATGTCGGTGATGGTCATTCCTTTTTCGAGCGCTTTGCACATGTCATATATCGTGAGTGCCGCTACAGAAACTGCTGTCAGTGCTTCCATTTCGACGCCTGTCTGAGCATTGGTTGCGACTTCGGCCTCTAACGCGACGCCGTGGTCTTCGACCGTCGCTCGGACGTCGATATGCCTCAATGGCAGCGGGTGGCAGAGCGGAATTAAATCTGCCGTTCGCTTGGCGGCCATTATTCCGGCGAGACGGGCGGCTTCGAGCGGATCTCCCTTCGGCGTACGGTGTTCGCGCAGTGCCGACACCGTTTCGCTCGTCATCAAAACGCGCGCCGACGCCACTGCACGTCGCGCAGTAATCTCTTTGTTTCCAGTATCGACCATGCGCACGCGGCCGTGCTCGTCAACGTGAGAAAGCTGTGTCATCGCGCAGAGTAGATAACAAAAACATGTGGCAATCAAGTAGTTCTCGACATTCGACCATGTTTCCGTCTATTCTTCGACCGACCGGGACGAGAGCCTCATTCGAGTTGCTCTCAAGCTCTCCTTCCCACATCTCGAGCCTGGGTTAGTTCTGTAGTAATAATCAAGCGGTAACAAAATCCGAATTGTCGACATTGAACGTAGATTCGCGTGTGATCGTACATTAACGACTTATTGAAACTCGGAGGTCCCCTGTGTTCGAAACGGATAAGGAAGTACTGGACTGGTATGAGCGTCAACCCCGCGCTCTATCAAAAGAGTACGTTGCTGGCATCAAGTGGAATGAGATCAAGGATTATCCGATCAATCCCGCATTCTTACCGGTGCTCGTTTACATGCGCGACATCGAATACTTCACTGACATGTACTATCAGGAGCTGCGACGCACGCCGACCGGCAAGGATCCGATAATCAAAAAGTTTATGGATCGCTGGAGCATCGAGGAGCTGCATCACGGCAACCTGCTCAATCGCTTTTTGGAAGAAGCCGGCTACCCGACCGGGAAAAACTGGCAGGTCGAGGCGACACGCAAGATTCCGCGGCTGTACACGATCGGAAGTTACCTCGTTGATCACGCGTCACGTCCGTTTGGAAAATATTTTCACGGCGCGCACATGGTGTGGGGAGCGATCAACGAGATCACGGCGATGAATGCTTACCGCAGGCTGTCTGATCTCGCGGGACATCCGGTGCTGAAACAACTGCTGATCGGGATCGTGCAGGAAGAGTCGATTCATGGAAGTTTCTACTGGAACGTTGCGCGCGTGAAGCTTGGTGAGACGAAGTTTTCGCGCAATCTCGCGCGCTTCATCATCGGCAAGTTCTGGAGTCCTGTCGGGCAGGGAGCAAAGCCGAAGGACGAAGCAAATTACGTGATGGCAACACTGTGGCCGGGTAAAGAAGGGCTCGAGTTGTTCGATCAGAAAATCGCCAGCCGCATCGAGCGCTTGCCGGGCTTTATTGGATTTAAAGGACTTACGGAGAGAGTTGCGCCGATCGTGCAGAAGGGCGTTGCCGCGAATCTTGCTTGTGCATTAGGCGCCGCTCTGTGGCTCGGTTAGTTATTTCACGCCAAGGCGCAAAGATCGCAAAGACGCAAAGGCGGGTCAAAATACTCGGACGCGACCGGAGAATTTGACCCGCCTTTGCGTCTTTGCGATCTTTGCGCCTTGGCGTGAAATATTTTATGGCAGTCGCAGAACGCTGACTAACGATCCGGCTTCGATCGTTTTCACGTTTGCAGGAACGATTACGAGCGCAGTTGTTAACGCAAACGCCACGACGTCGGACGAGCCGCCCCACTTCAACGGAAACGCCACCAGCTCTGCATCATCGTTGCTCGTGAGCTGAGCCGGCAAATAGCTTTCACGATCCGCTGTTCCCTTAACACTACGAGCCAGCACCGCAGTCTCGCGTTTCAACGCGGGCTCTGCTGTGCCTTGCATAGCGAGCAGTGCGGCGCGCGCGAACAAATTGAACGTCACCGATACTGAAACGGGATTGCCGGGAAGCCCGAATACGAGCGTGCCGTTTGGCAGACGCGCGAAGACGGTCGGCTTACCGGGACGAAGTGCGACGCGTTCAAAAAAGATCTCTGCGTCGAGCTCTTTGAGCGCTGCTTTGGTGAGATCGTAAACACCCATCGATACGCCGCCGGAAGTCACGATCAAATCGCAACGTTGCGCAGCTTCACTGATATGTTGTTTTAAAAGCGACGTTTCATCGCCGGTGAGCGGCATGCGTTCCGTGACTGCGCCGGCTAACTCAGCGTAAGCACTGATCGAATAGTTGTTCGAATCGCGAATCTGATCCTGACCGGGCTTCTGATCTACTGAAACAAGCTCAGATCCTGTTGCGAGTACAGCTACGCGCGGCTTCTGGAACACTTCGACTTGCGCATTACCAAACGCAGCCAGTACAGCCATCATCGCCGCGTTTAGTGTTGTACCGGCACGCAACACAATCTCACCGGCTTTGATCTCAGAACCGCGTTTGACGATCGATCTTCCCGTCTCAACAGTCTCGAGCAGCTCGACTACAGTGCCATCTTTCAACTCGGTGGTTAACTCAACCTGCTGCACACTGTCGGCACCCGCGGGAACCGGCGCGCCAGTCATGATGCGCACCGCCTGTCCTTCTTCCAACTGGTTGTGCCAGCCTTTGCCCGCCGCCGACTCACC
>Ga0208338_1000050_pt1 | contig 56553 bp, 37 predicted proteins | sample ForSoiNitrogNN91_FD_187858 | JGI IMG/M metagenome (GOLD analysis project Ga0208338, IMG submission 187858) | Forest soil microbial communities from Browns Valley, California, USA, that are Nitrogen fertilized - NN91 (SPAdes) | ecosystem: Environmental > Terrestrial > Soil > Temperate forest ...
CGTAGGCTTTCGACTTCCGCTGAACCATGTCTTCGTCCCACGCCTTCATTTTCTTCAACAGTGCTTCGCCGTCTTTCTTGATCGCGGTGTACTTGTCGCTGGCGGGTAGCGAGCCGAGGAGGGATTCGAGCTGCTTCTGCTTTTCATAGAGACTGTTGACCATGCGATGCATCGCGGTTAGCTCATTTTCCATGGCGAGCATCGTCTGGTGATACTGCGTGTAGGTCGATACGTCAATCGGGTAAAGTGGGTTTGCGAGGATCTCGGCGTCTGTCGTGACGGTTTGTCCGCCCATTTTCAAAATGACGGTGTATCGCCCGGGCGGCGCTTTGTGTGCAGCAAAACCGCCTTCGATACGAACGCCCGGCACGCCCACCATCGTCTCGTAACGCATGTCCCAAACGAAGCGGTTCAGGCCTTTGCCCTTCGGCAACGTCGGATCAGGCGGTGGCCCGGAATCGTACCTCACAAACTTCTCATCAGCTTTCGAAGAGTAAGTGCGGACAGTCGCGCCCGACGCGTCTTTGATCTCCATCGAGATCTCGTCGTCTTTCTTCAGCTCGGGCAGTTGATAATAAAGGACGACGCCAGTTGCGGGATTCACGCCGCGGAACGTGCTCGCTCCCGTAAACTCGTTATCCGTCCGATCAAGCTCGCTCGAGCCGTTCACGAGATACGCACCGTCAGGCCGATAGATCGCGAAGGATGGCGCGTCTTTTTTGTACTGACGCAGCACGCTCAAATCGTCGAGGATCCAAAACGCGCGACCCGATGTCGCAGCGATCAAGTTACCTTTGTGAACACGCAGATCAGTGATCGGCGTGATCGGTAGGTTCAACTGAAACGGTGACCAGTCGCGACCGCCGTTCCACGAGATGAACAGGCCGAGCTCCGTTCCCGCGAACAGAAGATCGCGGCGCACGTCGTCTTCACGCACGACGCGCGTGAAGGCATTCGCAGGCAAGCCATTCGTGATCTTCGTCCAGGTGTTTCCGTAATCAGTGGTTTTGTACAGACCTGGCGTGTGATCGTTGAACTTGTAACGTGTAGTGGCGATGTAAGCAGTCGCCTTATCGTGTGGCGAGACTTCGATCGCGTTGATCAAACACTCTTGCAGTCCTTTCGGGGTGACGTTTTTCCAGTTTGCGCCGCCGTCTCGCGTCACGTAAACAAAACCATCGTCGCTGCCGGTCCAGATCACGCCTTTCTCGTACGGCGATTCCATGATGTAGGCGAGCGTGCCGTAGTTTTCCGCGCCAACGGCTTCGTTCGTGTATGGTCCACCGCCTTTGCCCTGCTTCTCCTTCTCATTGCGCGTGAGGTCAGGCGAGATTTCTTTCCACGTGCGGCCCATATCAGTCGTCTTCAGCACGTATTGAGCGCCGTGGAAATAAGTATTCGGCTCGTACTTGCTCCAGACAATCGGCGCGTTCCAGTTGAAGCGATATTTAATGTCTTTCGCATCCATGCCGAGATATTGAATCGGTGCGGCCATCACGTTTGTGCTCGCCTGCGCTTTAACGTCGAGCACCTCGATCGTTCCCTGGTAACTGCCACCCAGCACATACTTGATATCATTCGGATCGAACGCGAGAAACGAACTCTCACCGCCCGCGGACGGCATCCAGCTCGACGCACCGATCCCGCCACCGCCGAGCTCACGACTCGCAATCGAAACAGACGTGTTGTCCTGCTGCCCAGCGTAAATCCGATACGGAAATTGGTTGTCGACATTGATTCGGTAAAACTGCGCGGTAGGCATATTGCTCTGCGTACTGAAGATCTTCCCGCCGTTAAAAGTGACCGCGGACCCGCCGTCGTTCGAGATGATGAAGTTGTTTGGGTTATCAGGATTGATCCAGAGATCGTGATAGTCGCCGTGCGTGCCGGAAAGCGTTTCCCACGTTTTGCCCGCGTCCTTCGAGCGCAATGCCGACGCGCTCAAAACATAGATCGTGTTCTCGTCTTTCGGATCGATGAACAGCTCGATGTAATACCACGCGCGCTGCACGAGTCGATGATCGTTGGTGATGCGGCTCCACTTCTTCCCGCCGTTGCTCGAAACAAACAACCCACCTGCTTCTTTATCGGAATCGCTTTCGATGAGCGCGTAAACTTTCTCCGGATTCGAGCGGCTCACAGCGATCGACATCTTCCCGAGCTCTTCGGGCAATCCGTCTTTTAGTTTCTCCCACGTCTCACCGCTGTCCGTCGACTTGTAGAGACCGCTGCCAGGACCGCCGCTGATCACTTTCCACGGCAGACGACCGTGCTCCCACATCGCGGCGTAAAGGATGCGCGGGTTGTTCATGTCCATCGACAACTCGGCCGCGCCTGTTTTGTCGTCAACATACAACACGGATTTCCACGTCGCGCCACCGTCGACGGATTTGTAAACACCGCGCTCTTTCGATCGACTGTACAAGGCGCCTTGCGCCGCGACGTATACGATGCTCGGATTTTTCGGATCGACGATGATGCGCGAGATGTGTTGACTCGCATCGAGCCCGATCTTCTTCCACGTCTTTCCGGCGTCGGTTGACTTGTAGACTCCGTCGCCATGATGCGTCATCACACCGCGCACGGCGTGTTCACCCATGCCGACGTAAACAACATTCGCATCACTCTCAGCGACAGCGATCGCGCCCACTGATCCGGTCTTGAAGTAACCATCGGAAATGTTGCGCCAGCTAAGGCCCATGTCCTCAGTCTTCCATAGACCGCCGCCGGTCGTTCCCATGTAATAAGTCTTCGGATCGCCGACCACGCCGGTGCCGCACACCGATCGCCCACCACGAAACGGCCCAATCGATCGCCACTTCAGCGGTTTGAAAATGGCGTTGTAGTCGTCTGCAGTGGTTTGTGCGGCGAGCGGGCTTACAAAGACCCAAAGAAGGAGAATCGCAAACAGGGTTTTTGACATGCGCGGATAATAGCCACAAAGAGGCACAAAAAGCACATAAAATTTACTCTCCTGTTTATGTGCCTTTGTGCCATTTTGTGGCTATATCCGCCCGATGATCTTTCCGGTTTTTCTTTCGAGGAGAACCATCGCGGTGCGTTGGGCGGGGACGGAGACGGAGAAGGGAGTTCGCGATTCGAGGTGGGTGACCTGCATCTGCGCGTCACGATCGGTTTCTGAGATGAAGGTGTAGAGCACCACGTCACGAAAGAGCGACGGCAAGACGAGCACCGCGGGCGTTCGTGGGGTCGCTGTAAAAATCGGAGAGACGCCGGCAGTGGAGAGCGCGAAGTTATAGAACGCGACGAGTGCCGCGTTGGAGTCGCCGAGCTCCAGGGGTAACAGGCACCAAATCGCACGCCCGGAACCAAAGGGCAAATTGAATAACTGCCCCGGTGGACCCAACGATTGGTCCAGAGCTTTCTCGAGCCGATGCATCTTCTCTCCTTCGTATCGCACGAAATATTCCCGGCCGCTAATCATGATAATTTCGGATTCGGCGACTGGAACATTCTTCAGCGGCAGCGTTGAAAAGCTGGAAGCCGGAAGCATGTCGATATCGATCGCACCTGAAATCGCGATTGTTGCTCCTGGAATCGCTTGTTGCATCACTGCAGTCCAGCTTTTTGACCCTAAAACGACAGGCGACGGAATGATGATCAGCTTCGCCTGGTCCAAGTACTCAGGAACGTTGTACTCACTGACAGCCTGCACCGGCACACCGCAGTGGTAATACATCGCGCGCACACACCGACGCGTCGCTTCAGCGGCAAAACTGCGCGGCAAAAACATCTGCGAGTGAGGAATAACCATCGCAACCGGCTCCGGCACGCGCTCTTGCAAATACTGACCGTATTGCGACATGAACTTCGCGATTCGCAGGAAAGGCTCGAGCTCCGGTTTGGCGCTGCCATCGACGCGATGAAAACCAATGCCCACTTCGTTCGTCGAGTTCATGTAAGGGTTGGTGTTCCATATCCACTCGATGAACCCGGCTCCGTCGGCGGCAAAAGAGATCGCGAGCTTGCGTTCAAGCAAGTGACTAACGTCTTCCTCGCTGCGCCACGACGCGCCGCCGTCAGCTTTCTCATAGAACATCACCCCAGTCTCTTCCATCAGGTTGAGTTTCGACGGCGTCTTCCCCAGCACGCTGTCCCAAACGAGATCGTCGTTGTTCCACCAGTTGTGCAGCGATCCAAAATCGATTTCGTTGGCGAAGAACTGCATGTTGGGACTGTCGGCGAGTCCTGCTTCGTCCTGGCCCACTGTGATCAGTTGTTTAGTATTGCCGTTACTTCTGATCGCGGTTCGCATCTCGCGAATCCAGCGGATGAACATGTCTTGCGCGAAGCGTCGATAGTCGAGCGTCTTCAGCGGCAGACGATCGTCGATCAGGTTTACGCTCTCGAAATCCTGAAGCCGTGGCAGCTCAAACACGTCGTCACTCGTAGTGCGCCAGGCCAGTTGCAACGCATCAAGCTGTGACTGCCCAGTCGATGCGGGATATCGATATTTGAGCCACCCCGTCCATTCAGCTTTTTCATGTGCGTCGTAGTTCGGGCGACAGTTCCAGAGAAACTTGGGCGAGCAGAATGAAGGCTCGTTGATCAAGTCCCACATCACGTCGTCAACCCGGCGGCAGCGCTCGGTGAACGCGGAGATGAATTGCTGTTGCGCTTTTACCGAGCGCGGATCGAGATAAGCATTCTCGCCGCCCCACGTCTCCGGCAGAAATGCGAAGAAGGTGAAGATGACGGGTATGTCGTACTGGTGAGCGGTTAATAGAAACGCATCGAACGAGCGCAGCACGGCTTCGTCAACCTTGCCTGGCTCAGGCATGTACTTCTTCCACGCCGTCCAGATTCCGGTGCGCACCATGTTGACGCCCGCGGCTTTCATCGCGCGAAAATCTTTATCCCAAACAAACGCGTTCGGCTCGAAGAGAAAGCGACGATGCTTGTCGGAAGACATGTAAGTCGTGCCGGTAACCGGGAAGACCGCGCCGTCACGATAGAAGAAATGTTTGTCGACCGTGAGTGGCTTGCCGCGTGCGAGCAGTGCTTCGTCGTAGATCCAGAAACCGTTATCGTGAATGAGAACGTGAGGCCGCCCGTCGAGCGTTGCCTGCACCTTGTACAGACCGGACGCGAGCTTGACGGTATCGGGAAGTTTTACCGAGCCGGTAGCTTTGGCGCCTTCCGGTTTGAGTGACACGGTCAAACGCGAGACCGTCAGATCAGCGCTATTTCTTACGTCGATGGTGCACTCGTTCGTGGTGAGCTTCTGCCAGTCACCTTTGGGATGATGCAGTTCGACTAAGAGTGTGGGAGTTTCACCCGGCTTGTATGACGCGAAGTCGCTCCTTACTTCAAAGCGACTGGCGCCCTGCGAAGCTTTTTGTGCGAGGTCCGCGATGGCCGCGGGTTCGATATTGCTATTCACATTCGCGAGCACCCAGCGGCCGCCGGCAAATTCTCCAAGCAGGCGATCGATCTGAATCACTGGCGCTGCAATCATTCGGCCCTCAGAGTTGAAGAGGGAGGCCAGCGGCTTAACGACTCCCTCGTGTGGTCCATCGCTGCCTGCCTCGTCGGGCTCGTTGTTTGACGAGCTCAAACGCACGTACAACTCGTAGACCTCGTTTGCTTTGAACCAGGTTTGCATTGAGTCGGAAAGCTTGTAGGTCGAGGCGTTGACTGGAAACGAGTGCGTAATGCCGAGACGCTTGTGATAAGTCGTTTGTCTCGGTTCGACGCGCCACTTTGTGAGGTCTTCGCGAACGATTGGTCTCGAGAGCGGTACGCCGCCGAGGTTGAGCCAGTTTCCACCGTCAAGCAGGTACTTCAAGATCGCGGACCACGCGTGTTTCGGAAACGCGGAGCCGTACGGCGTGACGAGCAGATCGAATCGCGACGTGTTTAGTTGTGCGATCAGGTCGCGCTCGTTGAGAAAGGCAACTGTGAAATCTTTGAGCGCTTGTTGCAGCGCGTCGCGTGTGTAATCGTGGCCTTGAATCGCACGAAAGTCGGGCTCCCAAAAGACAGCGACACAAGACGCTTGTGATTGCGAACCGAGAGTGACGTTTGGAAGTGCAGTCGCAACCGCAGCGGTACCGATAGTTTTGAGAAACTTTCGTCTGGGAAATTTGGTCACGGATCCGTGATACTAAGCAGCAGTGTCTGACGCACCCACAAACAAGAAGCGTTTGCTCGAATGGCTTAGTCTATCATTGTTGCTCGGCCTCGCGACCGCAATACTCGCGCTGATTTTCTTTGGCTGGCTGGCGGACGAAGCGCTCGAAGGCGATGCGCGCGCGTTTGACGATGCTACGCGAGCGGCGGTTCATCAACTCGCCTCGCCGCTAATGACGGCGATCATGCGCGCGTTCTCGTTTATTGGTTCGACCATCGCGCTCAGCGTTGGGACGATCTTTGTCGTGGTCCGCTTTGCGATGCGAAAGTGGAAACGCGAGGCGATACTGTTTGCGTTAACGATGATCGGTGCGGGGCTGTTGAATATCACTCTTAAACTCGCGTTCAAGCGTCCGCGGCCGGTGCCGTTCTTCAATCTCTCACCGCCTGAGACGTACAGCTTTCCGAGTGGACATTCGTTGACGAGCGCTGTTTTCTTCGGTGCTCTCGCGGCGATTCTCACGGCGCGGATCAAGTCGAGACGTGTGCGTATCGTGATTTGGATCGTGAGCGTTGGGATGTTTTTGTTGATCGGGTTATCGAGAATTTATCTCGGCGTGCACTACACGACTGATGTGATCGCGGGATTCGTGGCGGCGTTGATTTGGATCCTCGTGGTGAGATTCGTGGAGATGGGATTGGTGCGCAGGCGACGAAGAAAGTCGCAGACAGGATTTACATGATTTTTCAAGATTGACAGGTTATCTTGTTAATCCTGTTCCATCTTGTAAATCCTGGCTAAACCTCATCTCTACCGCTAAGCCGCCGTCGGTTGCATTAATAGCCTGCACCGATCCACCATGCATTCTCATAGCTCGTTCGGTTATTGCTAAACCCAAGCCAGTTCCACCGCCACTCTGCCGGTCACGCGCGTCTTCGGTGCGATAGAACGGCCGGAAGATCTTCTCGAGTGATTCTTCGGGAACGCCGTTGCCGCGATCTCTAACGCTTATCACCGCGTGACCATTTTGTCTGGTCAGTGCTACTTCAACCGCCGTTCCTTCAGGTGTGTAACGCACCGCATTCCGCACGACGTTCTCAACCGCGCTGCGCAACAACTCCTCGACGCCCTTGATCGAACAGTTATCACTCGACACAACCTGCACCGCGCGATTCAAACTGCGTGCTTCAAAGTCCGCATCGTCTGCAACTTCCTTCACGAGCGCCGCCAGATCGACATTGGTTCGCTTGCGTCCATCAGTGCCACTTTCCAAACGCGTCAAGGTCAGCAACTGGCTGATCATCTCGTTCAGATTGTCTGACTCGCGCTCGATACGATCGAGCGCGCCATTCGCTTCCGGACCAGAACGCTGTCGCGCCAAACCTAAAGCGACGCCGAGCCGCGCGAGTGGCGATCGCAACTCGTGCGAGATGTCGCCGAGCAGTCGTTGCTGCGCTCTGACCATCGACTCGAGTCGCTCAGCCATCGAGTTGAAATCGCGACCGAGCTGCCCAACTTCATCGCGGCGCTTAGCGAGCTTCGTAGACACACGCGCGCCGAGATTTCCCTCGGCGAGCTCGTTCGTCGTCGTGCGCAGTTTCAGTATTGGTTGCGTGAGATAACGCGCCAGCCAGTAACAAAAGATACCGCCAATCACCAGCACGACAAGCAATCGGACGCCTAAACTCTGAAAGGTTGGTTGAAAAGGTGGACGAGGAATGTGTGCGAGGTAAATGTAACGCTGTCCATTCGCACTCGTCACGGGACGCGCAACAAGTGTGTTCTCAACAGCGAAGTTAAACTCGATATCGCGACTCTCCGACGCCTTCGCGATCAGCTCCCGAGCGTCGGGAGGCACCGGTCGTCCGGAGAGCTCGTTACCATTCTCGTCGAAGAAAGTGGCGCCAACACCTGAAGATTTTTCCGTTGCCTGAAGTGCTGCGGTCAGTGCCTGCTTTCCTGATTGTTCGTAGATCTCAGCCGCCTTCTGCGCGTTTGGACCAGTTTGTGCGAGGTCACGCCACGAGCGTCTGGTCGGTGTCGGGCGCGTCAGAGCAAACGCCGCAAACAGCACGACGTTGATAATGATCATGGCGATCCAGAACCAGATGAAGATCTTCAGATATAAGCTGCGAAACGGATTCTTCATTACTTTCTATCGCCGCAAAAAGGCACAAAAAGCACAAAATAGTACTCAGAAGAAGTGCCTGTCCTTTTGTGCATTTTGTGCCTTTTCGTGGCTAAAAAATTCTTTGTGCTTCTTCGTGGCTTCATTCGGATCTCTCAGAGGTGGCGCCGTAGATGTAACCAACACCGCGGATGGTCTTGATTCGCTCGAGACCGTTGAGCTGGTGGCCCAGCTTCTTGCGCAGGTTACTGACGTGCATGTCGATGCTGCGATCGAACGGCGACAGCTCGCGACCTAAAACTTCCTTCACCAGATCTTCTCGCTTCACGATCTGTCCCGCGTTGCGCAGCAGTATCTCGAGTAGATCGTATTCGACTCCGGTGAGCTCAACTACTTCCCCCGAGCGGCGGACGTTGCGCGTGTTGCTGTCCATTTCTATGTCGCCGACACGAATGGTCTCACGCGCGGAAGTAGTTGACTCAACGGGCTGGGCGCGCCGCAATACTGCACGAATACGAGCGACGAGCTCGCGAGGGTTGAACGGCTTCGGGAGGTAATCGTCTGCGCCGATTTCAAGTCCGACGATGCGGTCTACATCGTCGCCTCGCGCAGTCAACATCAAAACAGGAATCCGAGAACGAGCGCGAATGCGTCGCAGCACGTCGAAACCATTCGTGCCGGGCAACATCACGTCGAGCACAACCAGATCGTGTTCGTTCGACAGCGCGCGGTCCACGCCCTTTTCGCCGTTGTGGATCGCTTCAACCGTATAACCTTCAGGCTGAAGATACTCACCCACCAACTCGCAAAGTCCGACGTCGTCGTCGATTACAAGAACACGCTCCATTGGTTGCTGTACAGCAAGATTGAAAGACATATGGACTACTCAAGGCAAGTCGCGAGATTTCTCTGTGCAACCTCTGTGTCCTCTGTGTCTCCGTGGTGACTAATCCGCAGCAAATCAAACCACAGAGACACAGAGAACACAGAGGTTGCACAGAGAAGAATCCTACAGTAATCGCCCATTTTCTTGCGTAAAGAAGTGTCATTCCGGAACTGACAAAACTTTACAATCCATTGACAGACTCTTTACGCCCGATTTCGCTACAATCCGCGCCTTAAGCTGGGGGCGTAGCGCACTCTTCACGCCATTAAGCGAAACGTATCTAAGGAGCCTTGAATGAAGAAAATTGTGCTGCTAATCGCCCTTTGCGCGAGCCTTCCCGGACTGGTGTTTGCGCAACAGCGCGCCGGTTCCCTGCGTGGACAGGTGCTGGACGAGTTGGGCGGGGCCATCATCGGTGCAAGCGTGACGGTGATTGACAGTAAAGGCGTGGAGAAGTCAGTTGTCACGAACGACGGCGGAAGCTACGTGGTTAACGGTCTCGCGCCCGGCAAGTACACGGTGCGCGCAACCAACGCGGGCGTCGGCATGTCCGAAACTCCCGACGTTGAAGTCACGGCGGGAAAGCCGGTCCAGTTTGATATCACCCTCAAAGTCGCGATCGAAGAGCAGAAAGTCACAGTCAACACAGACAATCGTGAGCTGAGTACTGAGCCGGAAAACAACGCCGGCGCGGTTGTTCTAAAAGATGCGGACCTAGATGCGTTGCCTGACGATCCAGACGATCTCGCCGCCGCACTCCAGGCGTTGGCTGGTCCCTCGGCTGGTCCAAACGGCGGACAGATCTTCGTCGACGGATTCACCGGTGGTCGCCTGCCACCGCGCGCTTCGATTCGGGAGATCCGCATCAACGGGAATCCGTTCTCCGCTGAATACGATCGGCTCGGTCTGGGTCGTATCGAAATCCTGACGCGTCCCGGCACTGATCGATATCGCGGTCAGGTTTCATTCAACTTTAACGACGACGCGCTAAACTCGCGCAATCCATTCGCTGACAGCCGTCCCCCAATTCAAACACGGCAGTACGGTGGCAACTTCGGTGGTCCAATCTCGAAAAAGAAAGCGTCGTTCTTCATCGACTTCGACAAGCGCGACATTGACGACCAGGCGCTCATCGTTGCGACGGTTCTCGACGCGAATAACAATATAGTCGGTTTCACAGATAACGCTGCAATTCCGAGCCGCCGTACAACGTTCAGCCCGCGAGTCGATTACCAGATCAATCCGAACAATACTCTTGTCGCCCGCTACAACTACACGAAGACCACGCGCGTGACGGGCGTCGGTGGGTTCTCGTTGCCGACACGCGCGTACGACACGGACAGCAACGAAAACGGCATTCAGCTTACCGAAACAGCGATCATCAACAAGACGATCGTCAACGAAACGCGATTCCAGTTTTCACGGCAGGTCAATTCGCAGAATGCCGACAACTCGATTCCGACTCTCGAAGTGCAGGATGCATTCACGGGTGGCGGATCTCAGGTGGGCCAATCAAACAGCACCACGAAAGATTGGGAGCTTACAAACAACACTTCATTTGCAATCGGCGCACATGCATTGAAGGTGGGCGCTCGCCTGCGTGGCGTTCACATCGATCAATTCGCTCCATCAAACTTCGGCGGCACATACACGTTCTTTGGTGGCAGTCTTGGTCCAGTTCTCGATGCGAGCAACCAGCCGACCGGAGACACGGATTTCGTCACCAGTATCGAGCGTTATCGCCGCACGCAGGTTTTCCTCGCGCAGGGTTTGAGCGGTCTTGCGATACGCGCGCTCGGCGGTGGTGCGAGCCAGTTTCGTTTGTCGTCAGGTAATCCGGAATCGAAGGTTAGCCAGTTCGACATCGGCGGTTATGTGCAGGACGACTGGAAAGTGCGTCCAAACTTTACGCTCAGTCTTGGTCTGCGTTACGAGAACCAGAGTAATGTCGATAGCAATTTGAACTTTGGACCACGCGTCGGGTTTGCGTGGTCGCCGGGCGGACAGCAATCGAAGACTGTCATTCGCGGTGGCTATGGCGTGTTTTACGAGCGCATCAGTGAGAACCTGACGATGACGGCCGACCGGCTGAACGGCGTCAATCAACAGCAGTTCACGGTGCAGAATCCGGATTTCTTTCCGCTGATTCCGACGCCCGACCAACTCGTTTCGTTTGCAGTTCCGGGAACGGTTTACCGACTCGCAGACAACCTGCAAGCGCCGTACACGTTGCAATCAGTGATCAGCGTCGAGCGCCAGTTGCCGCACAATCTGATGCTCGCAACCAGCTACATCAACGTCCGCACGCTGCACGTGCTGCGCACGAGACCGCTGAACGCGCCCCTCCCGGGAACGTTTATTCCGGGTGTGCCAACCAGCGGTGTTTTTCCATTGAACTGCGCTGATTTTATTCCCACGGATATCAATCCCTCGACGCGTTGCAACGTTTTCGAATACGAGTCGAGCGGTCGTTACAACCAGAACCAGTTCATCGTCAATTTCAACAGTCGTCTTCATCGCAATGCGACGATGAGTGCTTTTTACGTTTTCCAGAAAGCGAACAGCGACGCCGATGGCATTGGCAGCTTGCCGGGGAATCCGTACGACCTGAGCACGGAGTATGGTCGCGCGTCGACCGACGTCAGGCATCGTTTCGTGATGACGGGTAACTTCCGCGCGCCCTGGAACATCACCTTCGCTCCGTTTGTGATCCTGAATTCAGGACGCCCGTTCAATATCACGCTCGGACGCGATATCAACGGCGATACGTTCAATACCGAGCGTCCGGCTCTCGCGCCCGCGGGTGCTGACTGTTCTGACACAATCAACATCAGGTGTACGCCGTACGGCAACTTCAAACTGACGTTTGCGCCGAGCGACGTGATGATTCCGCGCAACTTCGGCGAGGGTCCGGGATCGACAAGCGTCAACCTGCGCGTCAGCAAGACGTGGAGCTTCGGTTCTGAAGGCGGTGCGAACGCGCAGAATCGTCAGCAGGACGGACAGGGCAATCAGCAGCGCGACGGACGTAATACGACGATGATGGGCGGCGGTATGGCTGGGCGAGGTCCCGGTGGTCCAGGTGGTGGCGGTGCCCGTGGCGGTTTTGGTGGACCAGGCGGCGGTGGAGGTTTCGGTGGTCCAGGCGGTGGCGGCACGGGCCGTTACAATCTGACGTTCTCGTTGAACTTCCAAAACATTCTGAACCACGCGAACTTCGCGAATCCTGTCGGCAACCTCGGATCGCTGCTGTTTGGTCAATCGACCTCGACGACCGGTGGCTTTGGTGGATTTGGAGCAGCGAATCCGGCTTACCAACGTCGCATCGACGCGTCGCTTCGGTTCAGCTTCTAGCGGTAGTTTTTTACAGGATTGACAGGATAATCATGTTGAATCCTGAAATCCTGTAAAATGCTGCTCGTTGACTAATTGCTTCCAAAAATGTATCGCGCCTGATTGTGGCGCCGAATTCGATCTTGATGCCCGCCTTTACGTGTGCTCACGTTGCCGCGGGCTGCTTGATATAGAGCGGCGGGAGAAGATTGATTCAGCTCCGCTCCGCGCGGTCTGGCAACAGCGACGCACATCTCTCGATCCTCGCGATCGCAGTGGCGTCTGGCGTTTCCGCGAATTCCTTCCTTTCACTGACGAAGTTCACGTCGTCTCGCTCGGCGAAGGCAACACGCCGCTCTACGACGCTCCACGCTCGGCCGATTACTGCCGCCTGCCGCAATTAAAACTCAAACACCAGGGTTGCAATCCGACCGGATCTTTTAAAGACACCGGTATGACTGCCGGTGTCACGCAGGCGCGCAAACTGGGCGCGCGGCTCGTCGTCTGCGCAAGCACTGGAAACACTGCGGCTAGTCTGGCGGCGTATGCGGCGCGTGCTGATATGTTGTGTGCGATCGTCGTGCCGAGTGGTCACGTAAGTCACGCGAAGCTCGCGCAGGCACTCGACTACGGCGCGAAGGTGTTCGAAATCGACGGCAACTTCGACACGTGCATGAGCCAGATTCGCGAGCTTGCTGAAGACGAGTCAGTTTATCTCGTCAACTCGATCAACCCCTTTCGCATTGAAGGTCAGAAGACGGTTGCTTTCGAGCTCGCCGAACAGCTCGAGTGGCGCGTGCCCGATCATCTCGTCGTGCCCGGCGGCAATCTTGGGAACAGCTCGGCGTTCGGGAAAGGCTTTCGCGAGTTATTTGAAAGCGGACTGATCGAGCGGCAGCCGCGGATCACGGTGGTACAGGCTGAAGGCGCGGCGCCGTTTGCGAAGTTCTATTCTGATTCTCAGCAGCAGCACTTTGTGAACGAGGAGCATCCGCAAACGCTCGCTTCGGCAATCAAGATCGGCGCGCCGGTTTCGTGGCCGAAGGCGACGCGCGCCGTGCAGGAAACGGGTGGCAGCGTTATAACTGTCACCGAGCAGGAGATTGCGGACGCGAAGGCGATCATCGGACGCGATGGAATCGGTTGTGAGCCTGCATCAGCGACGACTGTGGCGGGCATTCGCAAGCTCAAAATCAATGAGAATGAATCGGTCGTTGCGGTATTAACGGGGCACGTGTTGAAGGATACTGATTACGTGATCAAGTATCACAACGGAAATCTAGTCGCGCCCGATGGCCAGCAACTCGCCGGCACATTCGCTAATGTTCCGATCCGTATTCAATCCGTGAAATCCGTGGCTGATCTCGTGAGATGACTTTCGAAGTTCGAGTTCCTGCGTCAACGTCCAATCTCGGCCCGGGCTTTGATTGCTTCGGCCTCGCGCTAAAACTCTATCTGACCGTTAACGCCACCGCCGTTCCTGAAGCTCCTGAACCGTGCCACGTTACCACCACCGGCGCAAAAGAAAACGAAGCCCTGCCGCGCAATGCTGTTAACTTGATCTATCGTGCTATGTCGTTCGCCGCACGCCGCGAAGGTGTTTCGCTGCCATGCGTCGAGATCACGGCGCACAACGAGATACCGCTCGCGAGTGGGCTCGGTAGCAGCGCCGCTGCGATCGTCGCCGGCATCAAGTTAAGTTCGTTACTGACAGAAAAGCCTATCGCAGATCAGACGGTTCTTAACTACGCCACCGAGTTTGAAGGACATCCAGACAACGTTTCGGCCTCAATCTACGGCGGCTTTCTTGCAAGCTGCATCCGTAACGACGGAACAGTGCTTTCAACTAGGTTCGACTGGCCTGCACAGATTCGCGTCGTCGTTGTCTCACCTCACTCGCAACTGCCGACGCACGTCGCGCGCGCAGCACTCCCGCGCACGATCATACGTACCGACGCCGTTCAAAACCTGCAACGAACCGCCGTCTTTACCGCTGCTATCGCGCAGCAACGTTACGATTTGCTGTGGGAAGCGATGCGCGATCGTCTGCACCAGCCGTATCGCGAATCACTCGTGCCGGGACTCGCCGAGGCGCTCGCGCTTCCACCGTCGCCCGGACTGCTCGGTATCGCGTTGAGCGGCGCTGGTCCAAGTATCGTTGGGCTGGTTGATGATAATGAGGAAGAGATCGGCGCGCGCATCGCAAGCTGCTTCAAAGCGCACAACACCGAATCGACGATCAGGATTCTGGATGTCGATAACGAAGGTGCTGTAACTTAAACACCGGATAACTCACCGCCAGCAACACGAGCGCGTAAACACTATTCCTCGTGTCTGCACGTATCGCTCCGGCGAGAAACAATACGGATCCAATCAACGCCAGCGCAGGCGTGATCGGATAACCCCAGGCGCGGTACGGACGGGGTTTGTCAGGCTCACGCCGGCGCAACACAAACAGCGAGACAAACGAGAGTATGTAATTCACCACGAAGAAGAACGCGAGCACCGTGATGACCGTCTCAAACTTCTCACCAAAGACGATGAACAGCAGCGAGACTAGCAAACTCAGTGCGAGGGCGATCGTCGGTGTGCCGCCTTCATTAACAACCGCAGCCCTCTTCGAAACCAGCCCGTCACGACTCATCGCAAAAATCACGCGCGTCGCCATCAGGTGAAGGGCGTTGATCGCGCTCAGCATCGAAACGATTGTGAGGCAACGAAAGACCGTATCGCCGTGCGTGCCGAAGATCACGTTTGCAGCTTCGCCCGCCGCGAATTCCTTGCCCGCGATTTGCGACATCGGCAACACGTAAAGCAACGCGATGTTTACGAGCACATAGATCGTAGTGATCGTGAGCACGCCGTTAAATAGCGCGCGCGGGATGTTGCGGCTTGGCTGTTTCACCTCCTCGGAAAAATAGATAACACCGCTCCAACCGTCGTACGTGTAAATCGCCGCCTGCAACGAAACAATGATCGCTGCAAGTGTGATCGGAGCCGAAGTAGTTTGCGGTGTCGAGAACGCGCCTTGGCCGCCAAGTAAGAACGCGGCAACGATCAGCGCCAGAAACGCGAGTGCTTTCAGCAGGCTCGTGAGGTTTTGGATATTGCTGCCCCAAACAATTCCGCGCCATTGCAGGAACGCGAATATTATCGCGACAGCAGTTGCTACCGTTTTGGCAGTGAGTGTCGGAAACAATGAGCCTGCAAACGTTCCGATCAGCAACGACACCGCCGCCGTCGAACCGCAAGATGAGATCCAATCGCTCCAGCCGACGATGAACCCTGCATACTCTCCAAGTGCGTAGCGTGAGAACACATACTGTCCACCGGAGCGCGGCAGCATCGTACCGAGCTCCGCGAGTGAGATCGCACCGAGCAGTGCGTATAGCCCACCCGCTAACCAAACGAGAAGAAACGGAACCGTGCCCGGAAGTTGCTCACCGATCGTGCCCGGCGCCCTGAAGATGCCCGCACCAATCGTATTGCCGATGATTACAGCAACACCAAAGCCAACTCCGAGCACGCGCAGCAGATGTCCATGATGCTTCATAACCGCGTTTTAATCCGCGTTATCCGTGGCTAATAAGATCTCGATAAAGTAAGCGATGAAAAAGATGCTCACCCGCCTCTCGCCTCACCGAAAGTCTCCCCGCATCGTAAGCCCTCGAATTCAACCCACGCTGCACTGACTTACATATCGCCACATCCTCATCCTGAATGCGCTGGCCCACCTCGACACTCGCCCTGCACATCTCCTCACTCATCACATCAGGAAAGTAAAAATCAAAGATCACCTCAGTCTGGTCCACACCGCGCGGCACGACGAGATTCGTATCCATAACGCCGTCGTACCAGTTGATCATGAAGTTCGGATAAATCCAGTAATACAGCGCGCGATCACCTTTTCTCACCGCGCCCGTCTGCGCCTCCGCGCCCTCGCTAACGATCGGGCTCCACTGCAAACAGTAGTGCTCGCCGTTTTCGATCATGTAGTTGCTGTAATCAAGCACACTGTCGAGTCCCTTGTGCAAATACGGCACGTGATAACCACCATCGAGATAGTTATCAACGAACACTTTCCAGTTGCAATCAAAGTGATAATGACGCCGCTCGAACCAGTGCAAATCTTTTAACTGTAGACCACTCGCCTGCGCCACCAGATCCTCACCAAGAAAATCCTCGATCGACATCGCGAGCCCCTGGACCAGCTTCACAAACACCCAGTTCTCCCACTCCGCGATCTCCAGCGACACCAGACTATTCTTCGCGCGATCGAAATCGCACACACCCGAAAAATCCGGCGTGCCTTTCAGCTCGCCTTCGAGCGAGTAAGTCCAACCGTGATACGGGCAACGAAGCTGCGCCGCTTTGCCTTCCGGCTCGGTCATCACTGCCGCCGCGTGATGCCGGCACACATTGAAGAAACCGCGCAGCTCGCCGTCATTTCCGCGCACGATCACCACCGGCTCGCCCGCGATGTCGGTCGTGACGTACTTGCCCGGCTCAGTCAGCTGACGGCCATGCGCCGCGAGTTGCCACGATTGCGAGAAGACGGTTTGAAGCTCGTGATCGTAGAAGTCTTTATCGACGTACCAGGACGAAGGAATCGTCGACGCATAATCGAGCGCGAGGTTTGGATCGTACTGCTCGATGATCGTCTTCAAGTGGTCGTTCATACAACCGGCGTTGCTGTTTTGCGCTTGGGATTGAAGAATGGCGTCTTCACGACTGTGGCGCGCACGTGATGTCTGACGGCCTCGACCGTGATCTCGAATTGCAGACGCGTGCCGGGGCGCGTGTACTCGCGCTTCACAGTCGCGAGCGCGATCATCGACTTCAAGGTTGGCGACCACGTGGTGGTCGTCGCTTTGCCGACTTGAATGCCTTCTTTGAACACCGGCACAGCGACGCGTGACGCGCTCGGTGAAATAGCCGGCGGCAGTCCGACTTTTTCATAGAGACTCTCGACCTGCGGCCAATCGATGTGTAGACCAACAATCTCGCGCGCGTGACCACGCTTCTGCTCTTCGATCAAAGCCTGCTGGCCCACAAAGCGATTCTTGTCGAGATTAACAAGGCGCCCAAGCCCCATCTCGAATGGCGAGTAGCGTTGTTCGTCAACTAGCGCTTTCTTGCTGCTGTTGAAATCGACGTCGATCAACAGCAACCCGGCTTCGACGCGCGCGACATCGAGCGCGAGCATTCCCGCGGGATGAATATCGAATGCGCGCCCGGTTTCCATGAGCGCGTCCCAAACCCTGATCGCTTTGTCTGATTCGATCCAGATCTCGTAGCCCAAATCGCCCGTGTATCCCGTGCGCGAAATCTCGACCGGCACGCCCGCGATCGTGCCTTTAGTTACACGAAAATATTTGAGGTTAGCGACGTCAGCATTTTCGACAAGGGTCTTCAACAGCCGGCCCGAAGTCGGACCTTGCAGCGCGAGCGCTGATACGCTTTCGGAGATGTCTTCAATCTGCACATCCATGCCCACAGCGTTTTGAGTAAACCATCGCAGACTCGGATCGGCAGCAGTCCAGCGATACGTATTCTCTTCGAGACGCGAAACCGTGCCGTCGTCGATCACCTTCCCACGCTCATCACACCACGGCGTATAGACCACCTGACCCACCGTCACCTTGCGCACATCGCGCGTGATGACACGATCGACGAGCCGCGTCGCATCCTTGCCGGTGAGCCGGTATTTGAACAGCGGCGAAATATCAATCAACGCCGCGGCATTCCGTATCGCATTGTATTCATGCTCATGATGTGGCTCATACGAGCTAACCGCATAATACCCAGACCACTCGCGATAACTCAGACTCTCGCAGAGCGGGAATGTCCGTTCATGAAATGCAGTTCCGATAGGCATGTTGTATAGTTTTTAGCCGCAGATGAAACGCGGATGAACGCTAATCAGATGTAAACGAATCAAACTCTTCTTCGTCACCGACTGGACGAATTTCTTCTGCAACCAATTCGCGCCAGGAATTCAAAACCTGCTCAGAAACTCCGAGTGATTTTAGCGAATCTTCAACCGCGCCGGATTCGGTCTTCAAATCCGGGAAGGCAAGGAGAAGCACTGCCAAATCACGCCTGTCCAAGAAGGCCTTTGGATTGCCGCGACGAGTATGGTAAGCCGCAACTTTCAGTGCGATAAGGGTTGCTGGTGAGACGATCGGAACATCTTCAACCGATTGCGACTCCGGTAGCGATGTTACGGGTCGTATATCCACCAGATGGCGATTACCTTCCTTTCGTATTTGAAACACCCGGTAGCCCTTGCCTTCACCGATGTTTCTTACACGTATGGCGATATGAAAACGCTCGCCTAGAAAACTACGCAGTTCTTCTGCAAGCTCAGCCGCGCGTGTCGACATCAAGTCGATGTCCTGTGTCATACGTGGCTCTGGTACGTATGCGTTCACGGCAGTTGCACCAAACACAACTACATCGTCGCGCCCGCGCACAAACTCGAGCACCGCCTCGTGAACTGTAGCCAGCGGCAATGGCTCACGCATGGCAAACTCCTGAAATGTTAGAACCCCAGCGTTCAACATCAGTCAGATAATACGCCTCTAAGCTCACCTCAGCCACAAAAAGGCACAAAACGCACAGGCAGTCTTCCGAAATCCTTTATGTGACTTTTGTGCCTTTTTGTGGCTGGGTCCGTGTTTGTCAGGGCGAGCGATTATAAGTATGCTAACGCGCTTGCGGCAAGCCAACAATAAATACGACATAGTGGTGATCGGGGGCGGGCATAATGGGCTGGTTAATGCCGCCTATCTCGCGCGCGCGGGGAAAAAGGTGCTCGTGCTCGAGCGCCGGCATGTGCTTGGGGGGGCGGCGGTTACGGAGGAGGTGTTTCCCGGGTTTAAGTTTTCTGTCTGCTCTTACGTCGTATCCCTCCTGAGACCTGAGATCATTCGCGAGCTCGATCTGCCGCGACACGGCCTCGAAATTCTTCCACTCGACGGCACCTTCACGCCGATGCCGAACGGCGATTACCTCTGGCGCGTCAACGATCATGCACGCACGCGCCGTGAGATCGCGCGCCACTCGCGTCTCGATGCTGAAGCTTACGACGAGTATGGCAAGGCGATGATCGAGATGGCCCACTTTGTGAAGCCGATCATGAGCATGACGCCGCCCGATCCGACTTCACTCGATCCCAAAGGCTGGAAGAACCTCGCGTTTCTCGGTCGACGCTTTCAGAAACTCTCCGACGAAGACAAGTACAACCAGGTGCAGTTGATGACGATGAGCGCGGTCGACTTTCTCGATCAGTGGTTCGAGACAGACGTGCTCAAAGCGACGATGTCGGCGTCGGGAATCATCGGCACGTTTCTCGGCGTGCGCTCGCCGGGAACAGCGTACGTGTTGTTGCATCATTACATGGGCGAGATCGACGGCGCGTTTCGCTCGTGGGGCTTTGCTCGCGGCGGCACCGGCGCGATCTCGAATGCGATCGGTGATGCTGCGCGCGAAGCCGGCGTCGAGATTCGCACCAGCGCGCCCATTGCAAAAATTTTGCATAAGAACGGGCGCGCGACCGGCGTCGTGCTCGAGAACGGTGACGAGATCCTTGCCGACGTAGTTTCCTCGAGCGTCGATCCGCGACTGACGTTCATGAAGATGATCGGCGAGCAATATTTGCCCGACGATTTCTGCACGGATCTTAAGCGCTACAAGTATCGCGGCTCATCAGGAAAAGTGAACCTCGCGCTCGATGGTCTGCCGGATTTCAAGTCGCTGCCTGGACCAGGCGCACACCTGCGCGGCGCGATATCGATCTCGCCGAGTGTTGATTACATGGAGCGCGCTTATGACGAAGCCAAGTATGGACGTTTTTCACGTCGTCCTTACATCGACATGGTAATTCCGAGTCTTACGGATCCGTCCGTCGCGCCGCCGGGCAAACACGTGATGTCGTGCTTCGTGCAGTACGCGCCGTACAACCTGAAAGAAGGAAATTGGGACGACAAGCGCGAGGAGTTTGGCGATGCCGTGATCGACACGATTGCCGAGCACGCGCCGAACATCAAGAGCCTGATTCGCGATCGACAGGTGCTCACGCCACTCGATCTCGAGCGCGACTTTGGTCTGTCGGAAGGGAATATTTTCCAGGGTGAGTTAACGCTCGAACAGCTCTTCTTCCTGCGGCCCGCGCCGGGTTGGGCGCAGTATCGCACGCCGATCAAGAACCTTTACATGTGCGGTTCGGCGACGCATCCCGGCGGCGGGATCATGGGCGCGTCGGGACGGAATGCGGCGTTCCAGATGCTGAAGGATATTTAATCCACAGATTACACAGATAATCTGTGAAATCTGTGGATGGATTGAAATGACTTACGACGTCACAATTGTGGGAGGTGGTCACAACGGGCTTGTGGCCGCGTGTTATCTCGCGAAGAGCGGGCTGAAGACGCTCGTGCTCGAAGGTCGTGAGGTGGTTGGTGGTGGTGCGATTACTGAAGAGATCCATCCCGGCTTTCGTTGCTCGACGTTGGACCACGCCGGGACGCTGTCGTCGCAAGTTGTCGGTGATCTGAACCTTACGCGACATGGGTTGGAAATGATCACTCCGGAAGCGCGTGTGCTTGCGCTCACGGCCGAAGGAAGATCGCTATGCGTATACAACGATGTCGCTCGCACGGTTAGCGAGATAGAAAAGTTTTCCGCAAACGACGCGAGGAGTTATCCCGAGTTCGTCAACAGCTTCTCACGCATCGGCCGCGTGCTCGCGCCGCTGCTTTCGATGACGCCGCCATCGATTGATCAACCTACGAAGACTGATCTATGGCATCTCGGTAAAGTCGGACTGGCGTTTCGCGGTCTCGGTAAGAAAGACGAGTATCGACTACTGCGCTGGGCTCCGATGGCGGTTGCGGATCTCGTCAGCGAGTGGTTTGAAACCGAGTTGTTACGTGCGACTGTGGCGGCGCGCGGAATTCACGGTGCGTTCGCTGGTCCATGGTCTGCGGGCACGAGTCTCGGATTGTTGTGGCAGGCGGCAATGGACGGAAGTGCGATCGGATCAGCGTCATATCCGAAAGGCGGCATGGGCGGTTTGAGTGACGCGCTCGTAAACGCAGCAAAGGCGGCGGGTGTGGAGATACGCACGTCCGCGCCGGTCTCTCAGATTAGTGGCGCATACGGCGACAAACCGAAGGTCGTGCTCGAAGGCGGCGAGGAGATCGAGTCGCGCGTGGTTGTTTCCAACGCGGATCCACGGACGACGTTTCTCAACCTCATCGATCCGATCGATCTGGAACCGAACTTCCTTTTAAAGATGCGCAACTATCGCGCGCCCGGAGTTGTTGCGAAGATCAATCTCGCGCTCGATGGTCTGCCGTCGTTCAGCGGCATCGACGACAATTCGAAACTATCCGGTCGGATCCACATCGGTCCGGAGATTGACTATCTCGAGCGCGCTTTCGACTCGGCGAAGTACGGCGAGTTTTCAAGCGATCCGTATTTCGACATCAGCATTCCTTCGCTTGGCGATCCATCGCTTGCGCCAGCGGGGAAACACGTCATGTCGATTCACGTTCAATTCGCGCCGTACAAGTTGAAGCAAGGCGATTGGACCACACGTCGTGATGAGTTTGCGAGCAACGTGATCGACAAGCTCGAAGTCTACGCGCCGAAGCTTCGCGAGATGATTGTGGCCACCCAGGTGATCACACCGCACGATCTGGAAGTACGGTACGGTCTGAGTGGCGGACACATTCACCACGGCGAACAAACTCTCGATCAGTTTTTCACTTTTCGTCCGTTAATTGGTTTCGCGCAGTATCGCACGCCGCTCAAGCGACTTTACCTCTGCGGCGCGGGCACGCATCCCGGCGGCGGCTTAACGGGTCTGCCGGGCGCGAACGCCGCACGTGAGATTTCTCGAGACTTTAAGGAGAAGAAGGTTTGAGCAAGCGCAGCTTCGCGAGTGACAACAACGCCGGTGTGCATCCGGAGATCATCGAGGCCATCAGGAACGCGAACGACGGCCATGTGCTCGCTTATGGCAACGATGCGATAACCGCGCGCGCGACCGAGCTGTTTCAAAAACACTTCGGCAGCGACGTCGCCGTTTATTTTGTCTTTGGCGGCACGGGCGCGAATGTCCTCGGCTTGAAGGCGATTACTCAATCGCATCACGCGATCTTTTGTGCTGACAGTGCGCACGTCCACGTTGACGAGTGCGGCGCGCCTGAGAAATTCACTGGCTGCAAGTTGATCACAATTCCAACCTCCGACGGCAAACTCAGCGCTGAGCAAATCAAGCCTCAACTGCACGGCATCGGCGTCGAGCATCACGTGCAGCCGCGCGTGATCCAGATCTCGCAAGTCACCGAAATGGGCACGGTCTACACGCGCGACGAATTGAAGGGGCTCGCTGATTTCGCTCACGATAACGGGTTGCTGTTGCACGTCGATGGTGCGCGACTCGCGAATGCGGCAGTCGCGCTCGATGCGACGTTCAAAGAGATCACGGCCGATGTTGGTGTTGATGTGCTTTCGTTCGGCGGCACGAAGAACGGGATGATGTACGGCGAGGCGGTCGTGTTTTTTGATAAGGAGCGCGCGAGCGATTTCAAGTACATACGCAAGCAGGGAATGCACCTGCCTTCGAAGATGCGATTCATCTCGGCGCAGTTTGAAGCGCTGCTCTCCGGTGATCTGTGGCGTCGCGGCGCCGAGCATTCGAACCGGATGGCGCAGGTGCTCGGAAGCGAGCTGGCAAAGGTGCCGAAGATCAAAATCACTCAGCCGGTAGAGTCGAATGGTGTGTTTGCGACGATCCCGAAGGAATACATTCCAACACTTCAGGACAAATATTTCTTCTACGTTTGGGACGACGCGATCTCTGAAGTAAGACTGATGGCGTCGTTTGATACGAGTGAGGATGATATTCACGACTTCGTGGCGTTCGTGCGAGAGACAGTCAAGTAACTTAAAACATGTTACTGAGCATTGACGTCGGTACGTCAGGTGTGCGCGCTTCGTTGTTTGACGAGCGCGGCAATGAAGTGCCCGGCGCATGGGCTCACAGCCGTCGCCCTATCTCGATCTCGAATTTTGGCGAGCTCTATCCAAATCGCCTCGTCAACGAAGTTGTAGACACGATCGATCAACTGCAATTCAACGTGCCAGTCGATCACATCGCCATCTCCGCGTTTTGGCACAGTCTACTCGGCGTTGACTCAGCCGGACGGCCCACCACGAAGCTGCTCACCTGGGCCGACACGCGCGCCGCTCAATTCGCGAACGACCTGCGCTCGCAGTTCAACGAAGCCGAGATTCATCACCGCACCGGTTGTCGCTTCCATCCGAGTTACTGGCCCGCAAAACTACGCTGGCTGCAGCACGAGGAACAGGACCAGTTCAACAGAACACAGTGGTGGCTTGGCTTCGCAGAATTTCTTTCCCTGCGACTCTTCAGCGAGAGCGCAACATTTGTCTCCACAGCCTCAGCGACAGGCTTGTTCAATCAACGAAACTGCGATTGGGATTGGGAGTTTATTGACGCACTCGGAATCGCACGCGAGACACTGCCGAACATCAAAACACAAACAGATGCGCGGCTTACAGATGAATTCGCCTCACGTTGGCCCGCGCTTGCTGAAGCGCATCTGGTCACTGTTGTAGGCGACGGCGCTGCAAATAACATCGGCGCCGGCTGTAGCACGAAAGATAAAATCGCATTGATGGTCGGCACGTCGGGCGCGATGCGAGTCGTGTATGCCGGTGGACCACCGGATCACCTTGCGCCAGGGTTGTGGTGCTATCGAGTGAATCGCGAGCGTGTAGTTGTTGGTGGCGCGTTGTCAGACGGTGGCGGCGTGGTCCAGTGGTTGTATGAATCATTGAACCTGTACGGCGCCCCCGAGAAGATGGAAGAAAGGATGGCAGCACTCGAGCCTGACGCGCACGGACTGACAGTGCTGCCATTCTGGTCAGGCGAGCGAAGCACTGGATGGAACGCCGACGCGCGCGGCGGGATCTTCGGACTGCAACAACAGACCAAACCATTCGAGATCTATCGCGCCGTGCTCGAGTCGATCGCATATCGGTTCGCGTTGATCGCGCGTGGGTTGGATGAGGTTGCGCCAAACGCGACGATTGCTGCGTCAGGTAATGCGCTGCGATCTTCGCCGGTGTGGTTGCAGATCATCGCGGATGTTTTAGGACGACCATTGCTGCTTGGCGGGGCGGCGGAAGCGTCGAGTCGCGGCGCTGCCTTGCTTGCGCTGGAAGCGGTGGGCAAAATAGCAACTATTGAGGAAGATCAATTTGCAATCGACCAGGTGTTCGAGCCTGACATGTCGCGCCACGCGCGCTACCAGGAAGGACTCGCACGCCAGGAGGAACTCTACTACCGACTTTATGATCACAAAAGGCACAAATAAGAACACAAAAATTCTTTTGTGCCTTTGTGGACTAAAAGGAAACTGACTAAATGAGTGCGCCCGTGCAGAAACAACCAATCGATCAACTGTGCATCAACACCATTCGTGCCCTGACACTCGACGCCGTCCAAAAAGCCGAGTCAGGCCATCCCGGCTTGCCGCTCGGCGCCGCGCCGATGGCTTACGTGCTTTGGACTCGCTTCCTGCGTCATAACCCGCGGAATCCGAAGTGGGAAAATCGCGATCGCTTCCTGCTTTCAGCGGGTCACGGCTCGATGTTGATCTATTCGTTACTGCACCTGACCGGCTACGATCTTCCGCTCGACGAACTGAAAAACTTCCGCCAGTGGGGCTCAGAAACTCCCGGCCATCCCGAATACGGACTCACGCCCGGCGTTGAGATCACGACCGGCCCGCTCGGCCAGGGTTTCGCGAACGGCGTCGGCATGGCGATGGGCGCCGCGCACCTCGCTGCGAAGTTCAACAAAGAGAATTTCCCGCTGGTCGATCATTACGTTTACGCGATCGTGTCCGATGGCGATCTGATGGAAGGCGTCGCCTCCGAAGCGGCGTCGCTCGCGGGACATCTGAAGCTCGGCAAGTTGATCTATCTCTACGACGATAACCACGTGACGATCGAAGGCTTCACGAGTCTCGCGTTCAGCGAAGACGTGCCGAAGCGTTTCGAAGCATATGGCTGGCACACACAGACCGTAGCCGACGGTAACAATCTCGACGAAATCGAGAAGGCGATTCGCGCCGCGCAAGCAGTGACTGACAAACCCAGTTTGATTTCAGTCAAGACTGTGATCGGCTTCGGCATGCCGACTGAAGGAACACGCAAAGCGCACAGCGACGCGCCGGGCGAGGAAGCAGTGCGCGAAACGAAGCGACATCTCGGCTGGCCCGAAGACAAACAGTTTTACATTCCTGATGAAGCGCTCGCGCATTATCGCGAGGCGATCCCGCGCGGCGAGCAACTCGAATCGGAGTGGAGCGAGCTGGTCAAGAAATACGAAGAGGCGAATCCTGAAGAAGCGAAAACCTGGCGGGTGATGATGAGCGGCGAGCTGCCCGCCGGCTGGGAAGATCATCTGCCGAAGTTTGAAGAGCCGAAGTCGGTCGCGACGCGTGTGGCGAGTGGTGAAGTGATAAACGCGCTCGCGCCGGTGTTGCCGATGCTGATCGGCGGCTCTGCCGATCTCGGCGTTTCGAACAACACCGATATCAAGTCGAGTCACAGTTTCGAAGCCGGATCGTATGACGGCCGGATCCTTCACTTCGGTGTGCGTGAGCATGCGATGGGCTCGACGCTCACAGGCATCTCGCTGAACGGCGGTTTGATTCCGTATGGCGGAACGTTCATGACGTTCTCCGATTACATGCGGCCGGCGATTCGTCTGGCGGCGCTTTCCGAAGTTCAGGTGATTTACGTTTTTACGCACGACTCGATCGGGCTTGGTGAGGATGGACCAACACATCAACCCATCGAGCACCTCGCGGCGTTGCGCGCGATCCCGCACTTGTTCGTGATTCGTCCGACGGATTCAGTTGAGGTGAGTGAGGCGTGGCGTATTGCGATACTCAGGCGTCACGCGCCGACGGCGTTGGCGTTGACGCGACAGAAAGTGTCGGTGATCGATCGGAACAAGTTTGCGAAAGCCGATGGACTAAGACGTGGTGCGTATGTGCTGGCTGATGCGCCGGCGCCCCGATTGATACTGATGGCGACGGGATCGGAGGTTTCGCTGGCGCTTGATGCGTGGCAGAAGTTGCAGGATGAAGGCGTGGCGGCGCGCGTCGTGTCGATGCCGTGTTGGGAGTTGTTTGAGGAGCAGCCGCAAGAATATCGAGATGAGGTGTTGCCGCCGTCGGTGAATGCGCGGCTCGCGGTTGAGGCTGGTGTGCGACAGGGCTGGGATCGGTACGTTGGACCGCAGGGTGATGTGATTTGTTTGGATCGTTTTGGGGCATCGGCGCCGGGTGATGTGGTGATGAAGAACCTCGGGTTCAATGTCGATAACGTTCTCCAGCACGCACGGGCACTGATCGGAAGTTAGGCAGGATTACAAGATGAGAATCGCGGTTGGAGCAGATCACGGCGGTTATCCGCTCAACGAACGGATCATTGAAGAACTGGGTCACGCGCGTCACGATCTGATCGACTTCGGCACGCACGACGGCTCGATCCCTGACGACTATCCTGACTACGCCAAACAAGTCGGCGAGGCTGTGCAGAACGGCTCCGCGGAGATCGGAATACTGGTGTGCGGTAGTGGCGTAGGCGCTGCTGTCGCCGCGAACAAGCTCTACGGCATTCGCGCGGCGCTCTGCAGCGATACTTATTCCGCGCATCAGTCACGCGAGCATGACGATTGCAATGTGTTGTGTCTCGGCGCGCGTGTGGTTGGAGTTGAGCTGGCGCTCGATATCCTGCGAGCGTTCGTGGCGGCGAAGTTCACGGGCGAGGAACGACACCGGCGCCGTCTCGCCAAAATTCAAGCTCTCGAAACAAATTTCAAGGCGCCCGGTAACACCTGAAACTGTACGGGCGTCACGCCGCGCACATTTCCATCAGCTTCCAACGGCATCGCATCCTGCTGCAAAAACGTGTCGATACGAGCGATCGTCCCTTGCGTGATCGTGACCTTCGGGTTGTTCACGTGACCGCCGGTGTGTACACGCGATAGCTCAGTCACGACATTCGCGCGCGACAAACCGGACGCTGTGATCACGTCAAGCTTGCCATCGTCGATACGCGCCTCGGGCGAAAGCATCATCCCACCGCCGCAATAAAGCGCGTTTGCAACGGCGACGAGATTCATCGGACCATCAGCGATCGTGTGGCCGTCAACTGTCACTCGCACGCGACGCTCGCGCCACGCTGCCAGCGCACCAACAGCAGCAAATACAAACCGAAACTCGCCCGAGAAGTTGCGCATAAACTTTCCTTGCGCCGCGACACGTCCGGCTGTTTCGCCGCCAATGCCCATCGTTGACGCGTTGAAACAGATGAACGGCTTTTCGTAATCGTTACAACGGCCGTAAAGCACGTCCATCGTTCGAATTGTCGCCTCGCCACGAGAACGGGCAATAACAGTATCGATCCAGTCTTGCAGTGGCGCACGTTTGCCTAGCATCCCACGGGCAAAATCGTTTCCCGTACCGGCAGGCAGGAGCGCTAACGTGGCTTCAGGATTGACGGGTGTCGGATGAACGTCGAGATCGTCACTGAATTCGAAAAAACCTTCAGCGGTTTCGCTGAGCGTTCCATCACCACCAACAACAACGACAGACTCGACCCCAGATCTCAACGCAGCGCGCGTTTGCCGCGTCGCATCACCGGGTGCTTTAGTTTCGTAGGCTTGATACTCAACGCGGGCGGCGTCGAGTTGTTTCTGAATGGTGGGCCACAAGCGCCGCGCACGCGCCGCAGCGTGGTTGATGATGATGAGCATAGTTAAGCCACAGATTTACACGGAAAACACGGATCAGAAAAACACGAAAGAGAATTTCTGAACCGTGTTATCCGTGTAATCTGTGGCTAAAACTTATCCACGTGCCCGGGCGCGACTAGCTGCTTGAGCTAACTCACGAGCGCGTGGCATCGCATCAACGGCGCGTGTGATCTGGGGATCGCCGTCGTTGAAAACCTGCGTCGCCGTGCGATAACCGTAAGCCGCTGACAACAGGTTGTAGCGCAACTGTGTCTCAGCAAACCCGCGCAGCTTATCGAGCTGCTCAGGCGTGGTCTTGTAATTTGGTTTCGACGCCGCAAACTTCTTCAACGCGGCAAAGAGCGCATCGGTAACCGGATAATCTTCATTCACGAGGTCGTGATCAAATTCGATCGCGCGTTGCACTTTGTACTGCTCGAAACCCTGAATACGTCCGGTCGTTAACTCGAGCGAGAACGCAAACAGCACGTCGCGGAGATTTCGTTCAGCCGCACTGATCGTGCCGGGCTTGACGACTTCGTCCGGCGAGATTCCGCCACCGCCGTAAACAGCACGTCCGGTATCGGTATGGCTCTCCGGTCCAGCCGGCGGCGTCGCAGTCTGCTCTTTCTTGTCGGCAGCGAGACCGCCTGGGAAGTAGTAGTTGTAAAAACCACCGTTGGAATAGTCGCGCTGAATCAGTCGACCTGACGGCGTGAAATACTTCGCGATCGTCAGCAACAGCGCCGAGTCGTAATCCAACTGGAATGGAAACTGTACAAGACCTTTACCAAACGTCGTCTCACCGATGATCAGCGCGCGATCGTGATCCTGGAGCGCTCCCGCCACGATCTCTGCAGCCGAAGCGGTGTCGCCATTGACCAGAACGACGACCGGAACGGCGTCGGGATTCTCATTCACTGCCGCATATGATTGCGAGCTGTCGCGGAAACGTCCGCGTTGCGAAACGATCATCTGACCGCGCTGCAGGAACGTGTTTGCGACGCGAACGGCTTGAATCAACAGTCCGCCGCGATTGCCACGCAGATCCAGCACCAGCATGTTCATGCCCTTGCCGTGCAGCTCTTTCAGCGCCACGTCGAACTCGTCGGCCGTGGTCAGGTTGAAACCGCCGGTCATCGCCACGTAACCGACGCCGGGTTTCAGCATGTAATATTGTGCGATTGACGGCAGCGAAACGGCGTCGCGAACGATGTTCACAGTTTCAGACTGCTTCGTCGCCGGGTGCTCGACCGTGACTTTGACGGTCGTACCGCGCGGGCCGAGCAAAAACTTGCGCACTTCGGGATACGTCTTACCCTGCATCGAAGTGCCGTCGACGGCAGTAATCCGATCGCCAAATCGCAGTCCGGCACGAGCGGCAGGCGATTCCGGGAAGGTGGCACGGATGAAAGTGTTGACTTCCTTGCCGTCGCGAAGATCTTCGATCGTGGCTCCGATACCGAAGTATTCCGAGCGTTGTTCAGTGCGGAACGAAGCGTATTCAATTGGATCGAAATAGGTCGAGTGTGGATCCAGGACGCTCAGCATTCCGCTGATTGACGACTTAAAGATTGCGTTGTAATCCAGTTTTCTGCCGTCGATGTGGTTTGATTGGATAACTGCGAGCGCCTCGGCAAGGTCACTCTTGATCGCGGGTCCGGTCGGGCCTGCTTTAGTAGCCACGCCGCCGGTTGGCGCTGGACGGTCGGGACCTGTTGCTCGCCGGGCCGATCTGTTTTGCTGAGCGATAATTAATGCTGGAATTGCCAGGGCAATAACGAGGAAGAGTATTCCCGGGGCAAAAGACCTTTTTCTCACGCAACCCTCCTAAACCGAAGAACTCGGGGACGCCAGAATAACACGAAGCAGCGGACCTTTTGAATGTACGCAGAGCGCTGGACGAAGTTTTCTGCAAAACGCCGTAGGCATGTAGATGCCTCGATTCGCCGATAGGTCGCCTGCTTTCTCTGCGCAACCTCTGTGTTCTCTGTGTCTCTGTGGTGAGTTATTGCCCTTGAATTAATCAACCACAGAGACACAGAGAACACAGAGGTTGCACAGAGAAGACCTCAATGCTTTATTATGACTCGCAAGCTCTCGCACGACAGTTCGACGGAGGTCTGAATGTCCACGACATTAAACAGGGATAGTCTTTTGTCTTTTGCCAACTCACACCGCGACGAATACGAATCGTTGCTGCGTCGCTTTGTTGAAACTCCTACGGTTTCTGTCGATCCGAATCACTTAGAAGACATCAGAAAAGGCGTCGAGCTCACGGTTGAAACGATCGAGGGCTACGGTGGCACCGTCGAGGTTTATCGCGCCGAAAAGGGCAATCCGGTCATTCACGGCGTCTTCGGCAACGACAAGAACCTGCCGACCGTGACCGTTTATAACCACATCGACGTGCAGCCGGCGTCGAAGGAAACCGAGCCGTGGGACACCGAGCCGTTTCAATTCACAAAGAAGGGTGACACTTACTACGGCCGCGGCACTACTGACGATAAAGGCCCCGCGCTGAGCGCACTCTTTGGCGCACGCGCGGCTATTGAAGCCGGTGTTCCCGTGAACATTCGTTTCCTTTGGGAGTTTGAAGAGGAGATCGGCTCGCCAAACTTCGAAAAGATCATCACGAAAGCGAAGTCGAACCTGCGCACGGATTCAGTCGTGGTTTCTGACACGGTTTGGGTGTCGCGAAATCGTCCAGCGAGCTCGGCGGGATTGCGCGGACTGCTCGGCTTCATTCTCACGCTCGAAACCGGCACGACTGATACACACTCGGGCGAAACCGGCGGCGCGTCGCGAAATCCGATCGCTGAGTTGATGCAGCTCATGACCGAGCTCTACGACGTGCGCACCGGCAAGATCAAAATCAAAGGCTTTTACGACGACGTGATTCCGCCCAGTAAACAAGAGCTGCAAGACTGGGCAAGCTGCGGCTTCACGACGAAGGCGTTCAAAAAAGCGCATCACTTGAAAAAAATGCGCAGCGAAGATCCGCTCGAGGTGATGAAGCGAATCTGGGGTATGCCAACGCTCGAAATTCACGGGATCGTCGGTGGTTACCAGGGACCGGGTTTGAAGTCGATCGTTCCGCCACGCGCGGAATTGAAGGCATCGTGTCGCTTAGTTCCAGTGCAGGATCCTCAGAAGCTCAAGAGACTCATTACTGCGGCTGTGAAGGAAAGAAATCCTGACGTGAATATTCAGTTTGAGTCGCAGGCGCCGGCGTTTCGGACGGTGCTCGAAGGCGAGCTGCCGCAGGCGCTGAAGCGTGCGATCAAGTTTTCGTTTGGAAAAGAAGCGGTGTTCGTTCGCGATGGTGGAACGATCGGCGCGATGACGAGTATCGAGAAAGTCTTGAATTGCCCAGTCCTGTTCCTCGGCTTATCACTCCCCGAGCATGGCTATCACGCACCGAATGAGAATTTCGACTGGCAACAGGCTTCAGGCGGGATGGTCGCCTTCGCGAAATACTTCGAAGAGATCGCCAATCTCGGAAGAAGTAACCACAGATAACACGGATAAAAATCCGGATTCAATCCGTGTTATCCGTGGTTACTGATTAGATCAGACACGAGAGCCGTTCCTCATTTAGAGCCACGAAGCCGACCTTCTCGTAGAATCTTCGCGCCTCGGGGTTCTGGAGGTGAACGGCGACATCGATGCGTGTGACGGCTTCGCGTCGTAACTGTTCCTTCAACTGGTTGAGCATCTCCGATCCGGTGCCCTTCCCCCGACGGTCAGGTTTCACCGAGACATCGTCAAGCTTCGCCACCACCGCACCCATCGACGTCGAGATCGCGTAACACACGACACAGATCCCCGCGCAGCCATCCTCGTCGTAAGCCATCCAGACAAAACCCAGCTCCGGATGCTCCAGAAAAATATCAAGCGCGTTGTTCAGACCCTGCAGGCCGAGATCGCCATACGCCTGGCTACTCGCAAGGTAATGCTCGTCCTCGCGCAGAAAGTCGCCGAGCATGTGGAAAGCATCGGATACGTCCGCCGCGCCCATTTTTCGACACGTCAAATTCACGCGCACAATGATGCCATAACAAATTCGAAATCCGAACCCGCGGTGCTATAATCCCGCCACCGCATTCCGAGTAGTTTTTCCAACCCTTTAACGCGCAGGTCAGGAGCCATGAGAAAATTAACCACCACTCTCTTTGCCACAGCACTGTTTCTTTTCACCACCACATCAGCATTTGGCCGCGAAGCGCGACTCGTGCGCTATCCGCATTATCACAACGGCCGCATCGTCTTCAGCTATCTCGGAGACATCTGGACCGCTGACGAGAATGGCCAGAACATCCAACGCCTGACTGTCAACCGGGCGCGCGATGTTTACGGGCGTTTCTCGCCGGATGGAAAGTGGATCGCGTTCTCGAGTGAGCGCAACGGGAACCTCGATGTTTTCCTGATTCCCTCAGGCGGCGGCAACGCCAAACAGCTTACGACTCACTCCGCTGACGATATCGTGCTCGGCTGGTCGTCTGACTCGCGCTCGGTCCTGTTCAGCAGCAATCGTGGCGAAGACTTCATGCCGCAGCTTTATCTCGTCAGCACCGAAGGCGGCATGCCATGGAAAGCCGGGACCGACATGGGCATCCAGGCTTCGTATTCGCCCGACGGACAGAAGCTCGCGTACAACCAGAAGGGCCAGGTCTACTGGCGCAAGTATTACCGTGGCTCATATTCGACCGACATCATGATCATGGACGTCGCGGCGAAGACTTTTAAGCAAATCACAGACTTCGACGGTGAAGATTCATGGCCCATGTGGGGACAAGACGGTTCCATTTACTTCGTCAGCGATCGTGAAGGCGGTGGTCTTACAAACCTCTACCGCGTTTCCGAAAGCGGCGGCAAAGCGGATCGCGTGACGACGTTCAAGAACGGCGACGTGCGCTGGCCCGCGATCAGCTCCGACGGCAAAGTGATCATGTTTGAGCACGACTTCGGCATCTGGAAATTCGACGTGGGCTCAAAACGGGCGACGCCGATCAAGCTCGATATCGACGCTGAGACACAGGAAAACCTGTCGGAAGTGCAGTCGTTCAATTCGCAGGCTGACGATTACGATCTCGCGCCGAATTCACGACGAATCGCGATCTCGATTCACGGCGAGATCTTCACCGCTCCGGTTGAGGAAGGCGATCTCAAGCAGGTTACTGACGGCGCCGCACGCGATCGCAACGTAACGTATTCGCCGGATGGCAAGTGGCTCTCGTATGTTTCCGATCAGAGTGGACGTGAAGAGTTGTTCGTCGTGCCGGTTGACGGTTCAACGCCTGCGACACAGGTGACGAATATCGACGCGTTGAAAAACGCCTACAACTGGTCACCCGATTCGAAAGAGATCGCGTTCGTGTCTTCCGACGACAAGCTGCGCAAGCTCGCCGTCGCAACGAAGCAGGTGACTGAGCTCGACAGCTCGCGTTACGGCGGTTTCAGCGCGCCGGTTTGGTCGCCTGATGGAAAGTGGATCGCTTTTTCGAAGCCCGACTCATCGCGCACGTCTGACATCTACATGATTTCCGCATCGGGCACGGAGAAAGAACCGCATAAGGTAACGTTCGATTCGAGCAACGATCTTGGCCCACGGTTTTCGCCGGACGGACGCAAGCTCTATTTCCAGCGATTCGAGCCGACGGGCAACAACACGCCGTCAGTCCAGGTCTATTCAGTTTGGCTGGAGAAACAGGAACGCGATCCGGACGATCCGGAGGAGAGAGACGCGCAAGCTCCGCCACAGCAACCGTCGCCGGCTGCTGCTGGTGAAGAAGGAGAAACACCGGCTCCGAGACCCAGGCCACAAGCGAATCGTCCGCCGCGAGAGATCAAGATGGACTGGGATGGCCTGAAGCGTCGTACGCGACAAGTGACGCGCATGCCGTTCCCGGTTTCAAACTTCGTGCTCACGCCTGACAGCCGCACGATCGTTTTTGTGACGAGTGAGCCAGCGGGCATCGCGAGTATTCCAGTGATCTATTCGATTCAGGAAGACGGGCGTCGCTTAACGCGAATCACGTCCGGCCAGCCGCCGCAAGATGCTGATGGTGGTGGACCAGGCGGTGGCGGTGGTTTTGGCGGTGGGCTTGGCGATCTCGCGATCTCGCGCGATGGCCGTACGGTCTTCTTCCGTGAGCGCGATGGTATCTATTCAGTTCCACTGGCAGGAGGAGCTGGACCAGGTGCAGCGGCCGCCGCCGCAGCAGCTGCAGGACAAGGTGCACCGCAAGGCGGTGGACGGCGACGTATTAACTTCAACGTGCGCGTTCGTATCGATCGTCCGGCCGAGTGGGCCGAGATGTTCGACGATGGTTGGCGCACGATGAAGTATCGTTTTTACGATCCGAAGATGCACGGCATGGATTGGGACGCCGCGCGCGCGAAGTATCGTCCGCTCGTCGACTTCGTCGGCGATCGGCAGGAGCTGCTCAACATCATCAACGAGATGATCGGTGAGCTGAACGCGTCACACACAGGTGCAGCGCCGCCGCCGCGTGGTCCAGCCTCGGGTGGTGTTAACACTTCGCATCTTGGTCTCGAGCTGGAGCCTGACAAAGCCGCCGGTCGTTATCGCGTCTCGTACATCTACGAAGATGGACCAGCGGATAAAGACTGGGTGAAAGTGAAAGTCGGCGATTACCTGCTCGCGATCGATGGCAAACAGGTAAAAGCCGGCGATGAATACTGGTCGCTGCTGAACTCGCGTCTCAATCGCAAGGTGAACGTCACGTTCAACTCAACACCGGCTGAAGCCGGTTCGTGGAACACGCGCATCGAAGCGATCTCGACGAATGCTTACAGCCAGTTGCGCTACGAGCGTTGGGTGAGTGAGCGTCGCAAGAAAGTTGATGAGCTGTCGGGTGGACGCATCGGCTACCTGCACATCCAGGCGATGAATCCGCCGTCGCTGCGCCGGTTCGAAAAAGAGCTCCGCGAGTATCGCAACAAGGAAGCGATGATCATCGACCAGCGCTGGAACGGCGGTGGCAACATCGAACAGGAGCTGCTCGCGATCCTCGTTCAACGGCAGTATCAGATCTGGCAACCGCGTGGCACGGAAGCAACAGGCCGTCCGTTTGCGGGATTCTTCGGACCGAAGGTCGTGCTGCAAAACTGGCGCTCGGCTTCGAATGCGGAGATGTTTCCGGCGGGCTTCCGTGCGCTTGGGTTGGGTAAGGTGATTGGCACGCCGACAATGGGTGCTGTGATCGGCACGGGCAGCTACAGCTTGATCGATGGCTCGACTGTGCGAACCCCCGGTGTTGGCGTGTATCTCGCTGATGCCAAACACACGAACATGGAAAATTACGGTGTGCAGCCCGACCTGCTGGTTGATATCAAACCAGAGGACGCGCTGGCCGGACGCGATCGTCAACTCGAGGCCGCGGTTGATGAGTTGATGAAGCAGTTGAATGGCACTCGAAAGAACACCGCGACCGAAGCACAACAGCAAAAATAAGCCACGGATAAACACGGATGACACGGATCAGAAAAAGAAATTCTGATCCGGTTCATCCGTGTAAATCTGTGGCTAAATTATTGTGTGATGATGTTGTCCATCTTCACGACTTCGAAGTTCGATCCTTTTATCCCTTTCAGGGTGTTGAGATCGTTGTCGTTCCAACGTGGGTCAGGGGCGCCGCTGATGAAGAAGTTTGAGCCGTTGTCCGCGAGGATGAGGCCGTACTTCTTCATTGCTCGCAATATCACTTGCATCGACGGTGAGTAGCCGGAGATATCGACCGAGGCTTTCAAACGCACACGCATTCCCATCGGTGGCCGATCGACACTCGTGTTCGTGCTGGCCCAGTGACGCGCCGGAGCAACGTAAGCGCGGCGCGTTATCTGTGCAGTGAAGCGAATGGCATGTCTGATCTCCTGTTGCTCAAACACCTCGTCATAACGCACTAATCCCGGAAAGATCGGTAACCCTGCCGCATCCGCCGAAGTCCAACCTGCCGGCCGCAGCGCATTCGAATTCAGATCGAAGACCGCGCCCGAATCACAATTCCAGCTCGCGCCGTTGTTCACCGGAAACGCGAGATACATTTCGTAGAGCTTCCAGTTATCACGATCGATAATGAGCACGTGACGATCGCCCGTGCCGTTTGGACCACCCTCAACCGGCGCATCCGCTGGAACTGGATATGGCCCGGGATCGCTTTGCGAGCCGAAGGCTTTGAAGCTGATCGACACGGGTGTTTGATTGCCCGCGACGACGATGTACGGAATGCCATTCGGCGCGCCTTCCCAGACGGTGCCGAAGTCAGGATGCAGGCTCGTGGTCAATCCCATACCCGCGATGAGGTTGTCGGAATTTGGATCGACAGGGCTGTCTGAGATGTCCTGGTTCCAGGCGTTGTCGAAGGGGAAAACTTGCTTACCATGAAGACTCGCGCCGGAACCGAGATCGGGAGTCGGTTGCGCGACAGGCACATCGTCAGGTGGACCACCACCGACATGACCAATCCCGATGCGCACGCGATTACTCGTCATACCGTGCAACGTGATCCCGACCAGCACATCGCCCACATCGCCGAGATTGTCGTTCAGACGCACGATGACTGACGTAACACCGGAAAGCGTTGGCACATTGCCGGTGTATTCGACTGTCAACGGATACTGAATGTGATTCCCATCTTCAGCACTCGCGGTAATGATGTCACCGGGAAGCACGGTCAGGTTTGTCGCGAAGAGCATCACTCGCGTGCGATTGTCCTGGCTGAAAGGCACGGGCGTCGTCGGCGCGAATGGCTCTGCGAGGCGGCTGATTGACTCAAACGCGAGCGCGCGTGTCGTCGAGTTTGTTTTCGTCAGCAACACCGGCGCGGTTGCGAGATGCGCCTGCGTGGGCGCGAGCAGCACAATACACAGCAAAGAGAGACTAAGAACGAAGACGATTTGGCGTCGCATAAGATTTAGTTTTGAGGTAGGGGCAATGAGGAGGGAAAAAGCTTACCACAGATTACACGGATTGCAGACGGATTTATCCCTAAAATCCGCAAATAATCCGTGTAATCTGTGGTTAAAACCTACTTAAGCTTAAAGTCCGCCGGGACGAACTCGACTGATTTCAACACATTAGTGTTCGGCATAAAGCACACGACCACGGTGCTTTCGGGTTTGCGTGGGCCGCACGTGATCTCGCCGTTCACCTTCGGATCGTAGGTGGTTATCTCGATGTCCGCGAAGGTTTTCGTGACCAGTCGCAGCAGTTGCGTCCCGCTCCGCACTACGAACACGATGCCCTTCGCGCCGCACTCGATCTTCACGAGCGTTCCCTGCAACTGCGTCTCGCCGGCCGTCGGCGTCCGCAACACTTCACGCAGGTAAGACGACGGATCGGTCGGCTGTTGCGGCGTGCTTTGAGCCGAATCTGGTCCAGTCGCGACCGTCACCTGCTCAGTTCTCACGTCATAGCCGCGTTTTCTTGCCTCCTGGACTTCAGTCATCGCCTTTTCATAAGTGCCGATCCCGTCAAGCAGTTGTTGCGCGTGCGCCCGCTCTTCTTCACTGGCATTCGATTTCACGACCTGCTCGAGGAGAGGACGCGCAGACTTGAAATCCTCCTTACGCATATAAAGCTGCGCAAGCATGTTCATAAAATCATGACGACCCGGCGAGATACTCAACACGTGTTTCATCTGCTCGATCGACTCATCAAGTCCCTGGCCCGTGATCACATTCACGAACGCGAGGAGGCTGTACGACTCGGGATAATCCGGTCGTAGCGCGATTGCCTTCTGCAAATGCTCGCGAATCTTCGCAGCGACTTCCGGTGCGAATCCGGTGACGTTTTCGCCGGCACGACTGAGCGTGAACGCGTAATAGTAATGCGCCAGATAATTTTGCGAGTTGGCCGCAACCGCGCGCTCGAGACTCGCATGCGCCTCTTTCACCTTGCCCTCGTAGAAATACATCATTCCGAGTGAAGCATGGGCCATCCCCAGGTTGGGATCGAGTTTCAACGCCTTTTCGAGATACGTGTACGCGTCCGCACGTCTGCTGTGGGCCAGTAGATCGCCGAGATAGCCTAAGGCTTCCGCTTCTGTTAACGGCGCGGCCTGGTTGGTAGTGTCGAGCTCGATTTTGCTTTCGAAGTGACCGTCGAGCACGTTGTAACGATCCTTCTTCACGTAATCGCGCAACTCTTTTTCCATCATTTCCATCGACGTTCCGAATGCCTGTTGAAACGCTTGTTCGAGCGGCTTCTTCGCGATGAGCAGCTCCATGAATTTTCCGAGCTGGTCGACCTTTCCGGCTTTGCCGATGATCAAGTAGTGCATCAGCGCCCATGATTGCGCGTAAAAGATGCCTTGCTTGTTGGTCTCGTTGTAGTGTGGCGATTTGTGATCGACTTCAAACAACGTCCGTAACGGCAGCATCTTGCTTTGGCGCAGCAGGAAGACGTGGCTACCGATGGGAGTTCCGAGCCTCACCTTTTGATCGTCGGTGATGGTGAACGTGCTGTAATACTCCGCGAGACCTTCATTGAACCAGAGCGGAACGTCGGCGAAAGTGTTTTCGACGAGCAGGTGAGTGTACTCGTGAAAGATGACGGAGAACGGATCCTGCTGGCCGCGCACTTCGGTCGTGAGCGTGATGTAGTTGACGTCGGGTCCCGCTTGAAAATATCCGGCGGTATTCGCGTTGGGCTTAAAAGGCGCATACGACGAATCACTTTTGAAAACGACAACAGTCGTCGGCACGGGCGTGTTGAATTTCATGTTCGGAAACAGACGCATAAAGACTTCGCGAAACTGCTCGAGTTTCAATCCAACTTTCCTGATGTCTTTTTCGCCAGCGTTTCCGATCAGCGAGAAATTTTTCGTGCGCACACTGATCCACGTGTCTTTCGCGATCACTGTGTGTTGGGAAACTGCGAGGAGAAGGCAGAGGCTTACCGCAACTGGAACAATTAAACGTCTCATAATTTAAGGTCCAAAGATTGAGGACTCGGCGAGGCGGAATGCGTATTGAACATTCAGCCACTGCGCCACGGGTTGGCCCGCCTTCAGCGCGGGCTTGAATTTAATCTCGCAAGCGACCCGAATCGCGTTCTCAGTCAGGCCATAGGGGAGTCGCCTGACTACTCTCACACGACCGATCTTTCCGTCAGCCAACAGCAGCACCTTGAGTGCGACAATTCCCTCCACGCCGACCCGTCTTGCTTCCTTTGTGTAACCGGGCAGCTTCTTCTCAGTGATCTCGGCTTTAACGTCAACTTCCTTGATTTCATAAGCCGTGATCTGATCGCGATCGAGAAGATGCGCGAGCGTGCCGTCGTCAGTGCAATGATAGTCTTCGTTCTTGTCGGCAGTCACCTGGGATGCCGACGGTAACGTTGGCGACGGCTTTGCGTCCGGTGTTGGAGTTGGTGTCGGCGTCGGCGGTGGGAGATTGCGTCTGCCGGATTGAGCGAACGCGGAAGCGCCAACGAGGATGATGAGGATTAATGCTCGGATCAATTCATTACCTCGGCGCTGCCGCGCTCGGATTTGTTAAATACCGATCACTCTTCCGGGCCGGTACAAGTTGGTCCGTGCAGCGCGGGAATCTTCTGACTGATGATCGGATAATTCGGAGCTTCGTCTATATTTATCTGGGTCCAATGAGCGTAGTTCTCAGGCACATTAGTATCGGCGAAGATTGCTTCGACGGGACACTCCGGCACGCACGCATCGCAATCGATGCAGGTGTCGGCATTGATGTAAAGACGATCCGGTAGCTCGTGAAATGCTTCTACAGGACACACGGCTGCGCAGTCGGTGTACTTGCAATCGACGCACAATTCAACAACTACGTAGGTCATTCGGGAACTAGGCTCCTTTCGATGATGGCAAAAGTTATTCAGTAGCGAGTGTAATGTCAACCAGAATTAGCCACAAAAAAGCACAAAAGGCACAAAAGTAGATCGAGAACTCACGAAATGTGGATGAGAACAAGTCAGGAAGGGCGGCTTGCCCCCGCTTCCAGAGTCATCCACGCGCCCTCGCTGCCGCGGCGCTCGATTTTGCCGGGGCCGTGAATGGTTTTTTTCACCACCGGATCGCCTTTGTATGTAATTGTCGAAGGACCGTTGACCGTCGCATCGAGTTGCTCGGTAACATCGAGGTCGACCCGGGAGGCTCCATTCGTGTCCACCACGCCACGCTCTGCGCGAAGCTTCGTGGTATCAACCTTGACCGCGCCGTTCGCGCCGATGTCGATCATCTTAGTCGTTCCGGAGACAACTATTGTCGGCGCGCCATTCGCATCGATCTCGAATTTATCGTTATTCATTCCCTTGATGTCGATGCGTCCCGCTCCGTTCGACGAAAACCCTTCAAGGTTCGGAACAGAAATCCTAACCTTCACCGGCTCGTTTATTTGAAAGTTTTTTGTATTTTTCAGGCGCAAAATGTTACCGCTGACATCAGTGCTCACATACTGGAGCACATTATCGTCACCTTCAACCTCGAGACTCTGATTCTTCTGACACGTGACTTCAATCGTGAACGCGCCTTCAGTCGAGATCGACGTGAACGACGGAACGTCGCGCTTCTGAAGCTCGCGCTTACCTGAGCCTTTTATCTGAGAGATGAACTTGCCATGACAACCCGCCGCCAATACCATCAGCAAAACCAAGCACGCTAGTTTTCTCATCGCAGTTCTCCTTTATCGTCTGGGAACGTAAGTGAACCAGAAATAGATTGCCTGCGCGACACCAATCAGGAAGCCAATCACCGCGCCAAAGATTTCGATGGTCTTCAATTGGTCGCGCGCCACCGAAAGCACGAGGTCTTCGAGTTTCTCAAGAGGATAGTCCGATACCTTCTTGCGCACCAGCCCGCCGACGTCAAACTCGGCAATCGCAACCGGCAGTCGCTCGCGCGCCGCGAGTGTGATGCGCTCGACGAGGGCCGAGCTCGCGCGCTCCATCGCGTTGCGCGAAACGTGATCGCCGAGACGCCCGATCGGTGATATCAAGAGGCGCTCGATCTGCGTGCTCAGGATCCCATTGATCGTGCGCGCCGTGTCGTCGCGTGAAAGAAGGCTGAGCAGACTCTTGCTCAAAAACTCTTTCGCGTGTGTGGTTGAGTTTGAATCAAGCTGCTGCATCAGCGCGCCGAGTGTTTGTGGACGCAGACGATCGATCGTTTCTTCGACTTGCATCGATACTGACGTTGACAACGCTTCACTGCGAAGTATCTCCACGAGTCGATTGCTGATCTGCGACTTCAGATCCTCGAAACGGATCGAGTCAAACTGGCCGATAAGCTCGTTGAGCGGACGCGCCATCACGTTGTCGACGGTAGCATTCAAAAACGCTTCCGCTTCCTGTTCGAACGCGGGACCACGCAAATACTCTTCAACGCGTCGCGGCAGGGTCTTGTTCATTAGTTCATCGACTTCGCGGTGAATACGCTCGCGCGAGACGAAGATCTTTTTAAACAGCGAGAGTTGCTGGTAATACTCGTCGACCTCGAGCTTGATCAGGCCGCCGATCTGTTTGCGCGTTGTTTGGGCCGTGGCGATCTCGGCGAGGTGATGGACGATGGGCGGAACTTGTTGATCGATGCGGTCTTTGATGAATGCGATCGTTTCGGGCGTGAACGTGTCTGCGAGTGTGGCCTCGCTGCGCGCGAGATCATCCATTCGACCGGCGACAAACTCTTGTACTTTCGACTCGAATCCTTCAGTAGCGAAGAGCTTGTGAACCTGGTCTTCGGCGAAGTCAAGCACTTTGTCCAGTGAGCTGTCACTGACCATGTCGCCGAGACGCCGCTCGAGTAATTCGTCGATCTGTTTATCGACGAACTTCTCGATCGCGTTTGAAGTTTCTTCGCTCTTCAACATCTCGGCGATGTATTCGGCGAGTCGATACTGAAGCGCGGAGATCGTGTCGAGAATCGGCGCGCGTGCCTGTGACGGGAGTGCGTCGATAAACGATGGATAGACGCGGCTGAGCAGCTCGTTTGTGTACGCGCCGACAAACTCCTCGACCTTGCGTTGAAAAAAATCGGTTTCGAAGAGCGCGTCGAAGACGGTTTGTTGCGAGACGAGCTCGTTGCCCACCGCGTTGCCGATCGACTGGGCCAGCTTCTCGCGATGGCGCGGAATCATTCCCTGCGGCCAGATCGTGAGGCCGAGAAATTTTACTGATTGATACGGGTGAAAGAGCATCCAGATGGCGAGCCACGCAGCGCCGTAGCCGTGAATCGTGGCAACCACAATGATGCCGATGGCGATTAAAAGCTTCATAGACACACGTAGACAGGATTTACAAGATTCTACAGGATTAACAAGACAGTTGTTCTGTAAACATCTTGTTTGTCCTGAAAAATCTTGTAAATCCTGTCTAAAGTTACTCTGTGGGATAGCCGGCGTTGATCCACGCGCCCGTTCCGCCGGTGACGTTGAGGAGATTCGAGAAACCTTGTTGCTGCAATAAACTCGCGGCCGCGCTCGATCGATAACCACCCGCGCAGATGACTGCCGTCAGCTTATCTTTCTCGAGTTTCAGTGGACCAAGACTTTTGTCGAGACTCGCAAGCGGCGCATTTTGTGCACGCGGCACGTGACCGCTGCCGTATTCCGCAGGGCGTCGCACGTCGACGATCTGCAGGTCGTTGTTTGCTAACGCCGCGTTTAGCTCTGCCACACTGACTTGCGGAAGCGTACTGATCGGCAGTCCCGCGTCGCGCCAGCTTGTGATACCGCCTTCGAGATAACCCTTCACGTTCTCGATCCCGACGCGCGCGAGTCGCACGACCGATTCGTCAACCTGTGCTCCAGTATCAGCAATGATGACGATCGATGCATTCAACGGAATCAAGCTGCCGGCCCAGATCGCAAACTGCCCGCCGAGTCCGATGTTCATCGAACCGGGAACGTGACCCGCGCCGAAGTCTGCCGCGCTTCGTACGTCGAGCAGCACGTGGCCGTCCAGTTGCTGGACCTCGCGAGGTGTTAACGGCTGCGGTGGTTGCAGTTCGGAGAGTCCACGCGCGCCCGAGCGATTGATCTCAGCGTCTTTCGGAAAGTAGCTGGGCGCTTCGGGAAGGTCCGCAGTCATCATCGTCACAAATTCTTCTTTACTCATCGGCTTCAACGCGTAGTTGAACTTGCGTTGCTCGCCGATGGTTGATGACGTTTCTTTCGACATGTTTTTACCGCACATCGAGCCGGCGCCGTGCGCGGGATAGACCTCCGTATCGTCAGGCAGCTTGAGCAGTTTTCCGTGAAGGCTGTCGTACATCATCTCAGCCATCATTTGCGGTGTGTAACCCTTGCCGCCTGCGAGATCCGGGCGTCCGACGTCGCCGATGAAGAGCGTGTCGCCGGTTAACAGCTTTTGCGGTTCTCCGGGCGCCGTGACGAGAACGCAGATTCCTTCGGGCGTGTGACCCGGCGTCTCGATAAACCGCAGACTTACATCACCCAACTGCATCTCTTCACCGTCTCTCACAGCCCGATGCTCAAACTCCACGCCAGCTTTTTCACCGAAGATGATCTGTGCGCCAGTGCGCGCTGCAATCTCCTGATGACCGCTGACGAAATCGGCGTGCAGGTGCGTCTCGATCACATACTTGATCTTTAATCCCTGCGCCTCAGCGTCCGCGAGGTATTCATCAACATCACGCTGCGGATCGACAACCACGGCTTCACCCTCCGACCCGATCAGGTACGAAGCATGCGCCAAACACGCAAGATAGAACTGCTTAAAGTACATCTGCATAAATCCGGCTTTTCATCCGTCCAATCCGTGGCCCAATTTATAAAACTCTCGCGCAGGTTTCAACGGACGCAACATCCAATATGGCCTACGCGTCCCGTCGGGCGAAAACTTATCCGCGGGACGCGTCATCGCCAGCCATTTTTTATAAACCTCGCGCGACTTCTTCGTATCCACAAAAATATCACCCGGCTTGTCATCCGGCTCGGCCGCGCGCACACGCACGGCCTGGTGCCAGCAATGCATCCCCGAAATCGGATCAGGATGCACGGGAAACGTCATGTTCTGATGAACACCAGCATCCTTCCACCAGATGCGCATCGTATCCGGATCTTCAGACGCATAAGGCTCGATTCCTTTCTCACGCTTCAAGCCCCACTCTGTTCCGTCGCGGTCCAACCGCACCGTCGCCATCAACTGCCTTTGCCCCTCGTCAGTCAGCTTCCAACGGCCCATGTGATGGCTGCACGCAACGATGCCAGGTCGAATTCCTTCCGTCACCCACGCCGCCACAACGTAGTAACCAATCTCCGTTTCCACTCGCACGAGATCGCCAGTGCGCACGCCGACCTTTGCCGCATGGCTGGGGTGAATCCAGAGCGGGTTCGTGTGCGCGATCTCGTCGAGCCACTTCGAATTCGCACTCCGCGTGTGAATCTGTACCGCCAGCCGGAATGTAGAGATCAGGATCGTCTGATCTTCCTCGAGATTGTCTTTGTGAACGTGACTCTTGAAATAAACCGGTATCGCGAGCTCAGGCCAGCCCCAGCTATTCATCGTTGACGAGTAAAACTCGAGCCGCCCGCTCGGCGTCGGGAAACCGCGTTTGATCGTTCCCTCCATCTCGATGCCAACGAGCCTGCGCCCCTCTTCATCGCCATCAGGCAACGGGAGGGGAACGATGTTTGGACCAGCCGGTTTCGCCGCGCGCGTATAGACTCGCCCAAAACGATCCTTGCGCGCATCGTCGATCTCTTCCGCCGGAACTATCTCTTCGTAAACCTGCCCGATCTTTTCTTTCACTTCGAACGCACCATAGCGGCGCATGAACTCGAGCGGCGTCAAATTCTCCGCGGCGGCACGTTCCGGCAGACCGGGAACCGAGTTGTCGAAGATCCACTCGTAATATTCATCGACACTCAGTCGCCTGCCGGGATTCTTTTTCGATTCGGCGTACTGGCGAATGCCGAGGCTGCCATCAGGATCGATGCGCCAAGTCAACTCGAGCCAGAATTCGTTCTCTTCCCACACTTCGCCCGGATTCACTTTGCGCGTGTCGGTGATCGTTTCGCCGTCACGCTGTCGCATCGCTTTCATCACGGGCTGGCGGAAACCGAGCCACTGCGAATCGTGCGTCTCGTACGAGGCGAGATCGTGTCGCTCGGATCCGACACCCATCGGCAACACGTAGTCAGCGTAGTAAGCAGTTTCGTTCCACGTCGGCGTGAGCGCGGCGTAACAACCGACGAGGTCCGGATCGGTCAACATCTCGATCCACGAGAAGCCGTCAGGGTTGGTCCAAACCGGGTTGTAGACGCGCGTAAAATAAACGTCTAGCTTTGCGCGTCCGTCTTTCAGAAAGTGCGGCAGCAGAAACGACATCTCATTCATCGACAGCGGATACTCGCGCGGCCACGTGATCTCGTTCCACATCTTCGGATGCGGTGGCGTGTAAATCGGCCGCGGCACAAACTTGTTCCACGCGTTTGGAAAAACACCGCCCTCGGTTGCAATCGCGCCGAGCAACGCATTCAACATGAAGACACAGCGCGCGACCATCCAGCCACCACTCACACCCGACGCCACGCTGCGCCAGTTATGACTCGAAAACCTCGTCCCCGCAGTAGCCATCAACCGCGCAATCTCTTCAATCACGCGCGCCTCAACACCCGACTCCTGCGCCGCAAACTCAAACGTATACTCGTGATAGATCCGTTTTAATCGTGCTTCAAACTCCGTGAAATCCGTGGCAGGGTTTTCCTCTGCCGCCAAAAACTCCTTCCAGTTCCACCACCTCTCCACAAATTCCCGGTTGTACAGATCGTGTTGAATCAGGTAGTTCGCAATCGCCAGCAAAATCGCCGCTTCAGATCCCGGATACGGCGACACCCAGTAATCAGCGTGCGTCGCGGTGTTCGAAAGCCGCGTATCAAACACGATCAGCTTCGCGCCGTTTGCTTTGGCGTCCATCACACGTTGCGCGTGTGGATTGAAGTAATGGCCCGACTCGAGATGCGCGCTGATCAGCAGGATGACTTTCGCGTTTGCGTGATCGGGGCTCGGTCGATCGAGACCCATCCAGAGTTGATAGCCTTCACGACTACCCGACGAGCAGATGTTTGTGTGTGAGTTGTGACCGTCGATGCCCCACGCCGCGAGTATGCGCTCAGTAAAACCGTCTTCGCCGGGACGACCGACGTGATACATGATCTCCTGACGCCTATTCTCGACGATTGCATTGCGAATACGAGAGGCGAGTGTGTCGAGTGCTTCGTCCCACGTCGTGCGTTCCCATTTTCCTTCGCCACGTTTTCCTGCGCGCTTGAGTGGATAGAGAATGCGATCCGGATCGGTAACCTGGTTGAGTGTTGCCGGACCTTTCGCGCAGTTGCGGCCACGCGAGCCCGGGTGTTCCGGATTGCCTTCAAACTTCTGAACGTCGCCCGTGACTTTGTCGATATAAGCAAGCAGGCCACACGCCGATTCGCAGTTGAAACAAGTGGTCGGGACGATCGAGTAATGACGCTCTTTGCGTTGCGGCCAAGCGCGCGGATCGAGCTCGGTCCAATTGTCCCAGCGCTCCTTTGGTGGAAACGCGGCGAGATGACTGCGGCTCGGGCCTGGGTAGAAAGTCTCTTTCATCTTTTATGCGAGTGGCACTGATTGCGCCGCCTGAACGTAAGCGTTCTCGAAGAGCATCAGGCCGATTAAAGCGAACGGTGCGCCGCCGATTCCGATCTGTGTACTCACAACGCCGAGCACTGCGAGCAAGGGCAACAGGCCGCCTATCAGTGACAAGGCTGTTCCCATCCAGAAGTCGGTCTTGTAGCGACCGCTCACCATTTCCCAGATCGCGAGTCGCGCGTGCGCGGTCGGATGAGTCAATGAAACTTCACCCCAAACCATCAACAAGTGAATCACGCTCGTTACGGCGAGTATCCACAACAACAAGTCAACGCGATTGTTCATCACGGTAGCGATCGGCAACAGAATTGCGGAACCGAGCAGCGCTGCCTGAAACACGAGATGCGGCGGCAGCAACGGGTTCTGCCACATGTCGCGCGCCTTTGCCTGTGCGAAGAGATACGCGGTGTAAACGGCCGTCAGTAACGACAACGGCACACCGGCAATCATTAGCCACGATTGAAATGTCGTCGATCCAACCCAGCTCGCAATGAAATGCAGCAGCAGCACGAGCGTGTAACCAGCGATGATGAACGCACCCTTCACAAGCCAGCTACGCCACTGTGGCCTCGTAAAGATCATGAAGAACCGCTCAGGATGTTCGAGGTCCCAGAGCAGCAGCCCGCCAGTAAGCGCCAAAAAACCACCAGAGACTATCGGGGTGGCCCATAACCACATCGGGCTGTTCACATTCATCACACCCAGCAGCACGAGCAAACACGCAATCAGGTAAACACCCGAAGCGATGCCCTTGGTCCATGTGTAAAGACTGACGCGCCAGTCCCATGGAATCGAATGTGCAACATCGTACGACAGCAACGCCGCCGCGGATGAGTTGCTGTAATTCGGATTTCCGGACGTGACGTAGCCAGCGCCTTCCTGTTGCTCGCTCCACATGAAGAGCCCGCCTTCAGGACGTTTCGCCGCGAGCGGATCGAGCGTCGCCTGGTGCGCGCCCTTGTAAAAGAGTTTCGGGAGGGTCTCTTTCTCGGGACGCCTGACCGCCACCGTATCTCGATTGATGATCTGTGCGACGTAAGAATCCGCGTCGTTCATATCGCCGACGAGAATCGCCTGCGTCGGACAAACAACAACGCATGCAGGCTCGAGCTGCATGTCGATACGATGCGCGCAGAAGTTACATTTCTCAGCGGAGTGGTCGTCAGGATTGATGAAGATCGCGTCGTACGGGCAGGCAGCCATACACGCCTTGCAACCAATGCAGATCGATTTATCGAAATCGACGATACCGTCCGCGCGCTTGAACATCGCCGCCGTCGGGCACGCCGTGACGCACGGCGCGTGCGCGCATTGATTGCAGCGTGTGACCTGGTGTGCGCGGCGCGCTTGTGGGAAGACGCCGATGTCGACGTGTTTGACGTAAGTGCGCGTGACGGAAAGCGGAACGAGATTCTCAGACTTGCACGCAGTCGTACACGCGTGACAGCCGATACAGCGCGTGTGGTCGATTACCTTGGCCCACTGAATCGGGTCCGACCGTTCCATCATAGGAAGCTCCGTTGGGAAGCGAGACTATAACATACGCGATTGACAAATCAGGCGCGGCGTAACACAGTAACGTGCCTTGGAGGTGCCTTCATGCGTTCTACATTCTATTTTGCATTAATCGTTTTCGCGGCAGTGATTTTCGCCGCGTGCAACGCCGTCGATCACTCGGCTAATACTAATACCAAACCTGCTCAGCTTCCCGGTTCAGACACAGTCTATGCCGATGGCGCGCGCCGCGTCACGGCTGACGAGATGGACGCCATGGTGAAAAAAGGGCAGGCGATTATTATCGACGTGCGCAACCAGGCCTCATATGACCAGGGACACATTCCCGGCGCGAAGCTCATCCCGGCCGGCGAGATCCTGAACCACCTGAACGAGCTTCCCAAGGACAAGATGATTGTCACTTACTGTTCTTGACAGGCCGAACATACGTCCGCCGGTGCGGTGGTCGCTCTCAAGACAAAAGGAATCGAAAACGCGGCAGCGTTGTTGGGTGGGTTCAATCTTTGGCAACAGGAAAAACGCCCTATTGAAAAGAAAAATTAGCCACGGATAACACGGATGTACACGGATCAGAATGAAAAATTGTTTTTCAGATCCGTGTTCATCGGTGGCTTAAGTCTGTGGCACGATCTGCGTGACGAGGGCTGGTAGCGGCGTCAGGACGCGCGCGGCGGGCACGCAGAGCACCGGACACGGCGCATTCCTGATCACTCTCTCAATCTCCGATCCCAACACGTGGCTGCTTCCGAATAATGATCCGTGTACCGCCGTTCCGATCACGATCAGATCGGCCTGGAGTGTGTCGGCGAGGTTGACGATCTCCTGGTACGGCCGGCCTTCGGTGATGTGCGTCGCGCCTCCGCCCCGCGAAAGATGGGCCATGCGCTCCTCGACGTGACTCCGCAGGCGCGTCAACGCCGCCAACCCGCCTTCGGGAAACATCACCGAGATCTGTTCGAAATAGTCGCCGATAACGTAAACCGCGTGCAGCTCAGCGCCAAGTTGATTCGACATCTGCGTCGCGAGCTGAGTTGCAGCGACTGACGACGGTCGGAAGTTCGTCGCTAGCAGCACGCGCCCCAGTTGAATCTCGCTTTGCCCATTTACGAAGTCTCTTTGCGGCGGCCTGATCGCCAGCACGGCGCACGGCGACTCCGCAATGATGTCTTCAGCAAGCGAGCTGCCGAACGCGCGCGTCAATAGATTGCGATCGCGCGTCGCCACCGTGATCAGATCGATATCGTGATCGATCGCAGCCTGCGTGATCTCTTTCGCATCCTGCACGCTCAACGACACGACGCGACCGTTGCCTTGCTGCGCAAACGCAGTGGCGTATTTCAACGCCGCCTCCGCATTCTCTGAGGAGTCAGTGGGGAAGAGAATGTTTCTGAAGGGAAACACGACGCCAACCTATCACCAGCCCACTATCCTGTAAATGAAGAACTTGTTAAACTCCGCAAGCTTTTCCTAACGCAAGCAACAGTTATCTAAATCCACTCCCGGAGGCGACACCTTGCTTCGAGGAATTTTACGCACCAAGAACCTTGACGAAATTCTGGCCAGCGCCGGCGGTCCACAGTTTTCCCTGAAACGAACGCTCAACGCCTTCAGCGTCACGCTCATCGGAATTGGAGCAATCATCGGCGCCGGAATATTCGCCACCGTCGGCACCGCCGCTTCGGGAACCGCCGAACGCGCGGGCGCTGGTCCGTCGTTGATGCTGTCGTTTGTCATCACGGCGATTGTGTGCGGATTTACAGCACTCTGTTACGCCGAGCTCGCGTCGATGGTTCCGATTTCAGGCTCGGCTTACACCTACTCTTACGCGACGCTCGGCGAGCTCGTCGCCTGGATCATCGGCTGGGATTTGATCATCGAGTACGCGATCGGAAACGTGGCTGTCGCGATTAGCTGGGCCGAGTTTTTCAATCGACTGCTGCGCAACTTAGGCATTCATGTGCCTGACTGGCTCACGTCAAACTATCGCACCGCGACTGACGAGATGCTCGCCGCTGCGCCGCACATTTTCGGCGTGCCGATCGTCTTTAACATTTTTGCGTTTGGCATCGTGGCGCTGATCACGGTCGTGCTCGTGTGGGGCATCAAGGAGTCGTCAAACTTCAACGCAGTCATGGTGCTGATCAAGATCCTCGTGTTGCTGTTTTTCATCGGGCTCGCGCTTTACTACGTTTCGCCCGCGAAGATGACCGAGAACTGGAAACCGTTTCAACCGCAGGGTTGGTTTGGAACGCTGACTGGCGCGGCAGTCGTGTTTTTCGCGTACATCGGATTTGACGCTGTCAGCACCGTAGCTGAAGAAACAAAGAATCCCGCCAAGGATCTACCTGTGGGAATCATCGCCTCGCTGATCATCTGCACGATTCTTTATGTGCTGGTTGCGGCCGTGTTTACGGGCATGGTGCCGTGGGAGACGGTGCGAGCCTGGACTGCCGCGCAACGTGGTGAGTCGTTGACGATGGCGCTCGAGACTGTCGCACCGCAGGCGTTGTGGCAGAACACGGTGATCGCGTTCGGATCGGTCGTCGCGCACACGGCGGTGTTGCTGGTGTTCCAGCTCGGACAGCCGCGCATCTTCTTTTCGATGGCGCGCGATGGATTGCTGCCTTCGGTGTTCGCGAGTGTGCACCCGCGCTTTAAGACACCACACGTCACAACGATCCTGACCGGCGTTGCCGTCGGCGGCATCGCTGCGTTTGCGACTGTCGACGAGATGGTGAGTCTGACCAACATCGGCACTCTCTTCGCGTTCATTCTCGTATGTGTTGGCGTGATGGTCTTGCGTCACAAAGATCCCCATCGGAAAAGACCGTTCAGAGTGCCTTTTGGCCCGTATTTGTTGCCGGGTTTGGGAGCGCTGTCATGCGCGCTACTGATCTACTTCCTGCCGGAAGGTTCCTACTGGCGCTTTGTCGGTTGGCTGATGCTCGGGCTCTCGGTCTATTTTTCCTACGGATATACACGCAGCGCAGTCGGTCAGAAACTCGGACGACCAAAGCTCACACCCGCGGGCCTGAAGTTCGCAGCCGTCTGCTTTATTCTGGTGGCGGTGGGACTCTTCGTAATCCCGCACGACGTCGCGCCGCGTGAACTGTTCTCAGAAGCTTTTGACGCGACCGCCGAGAAGCACAATCAAACTCTCTACGGTCTACTAATCATCATAGCCGGCCTGATCGGCGCCGCCGCCGGCATCGCGTTGGGCAGTTCGAAGCAATCAGAAGAATCCGTGTAATCTGTGGTTAAGGTTTTTAGATGAACGCGCTTCCAATCATTATTGGCTCACTTTGCGTGATTGCGATCTCGTATCGCTACTACTCGGCGTTTATTGCTGCGAAGGTGTTGGCGTTGGACGACTCGAGGCCGGTGCCGTCGCAGACGATGTTTGATGGGCACAACTATTACCCGACGAACAAATGGGTTTTGTTTGGACATCACTTCGCCGCGATCTCGGGCGCAGGACCGCTGATCGGACCCGTGTTGGCGGCGCAGTTTGGATTTTTGCCGGGATTGTTATGGCTTGTGATCGGCGTGTGTCTCGGCGGCGCCGTGCACGATTTCATGATCATGGCCGGCAGTGTGCGGCGCAAAGGAAAGTCGCTGGCAGAAATGGCGCGCACGGAGATCAGCCCATTGTCGGGATTAGTCGCAGGTGTCGCGATACTTTTCATTGTCGTGATCGCGCTTGCGGGTCTTGGTTTGGTTGTAGTGAATGCCCTCGCCGAGTCGCCGTGGGGAACTTTCACGGTCGCCTTTACGATTCCGCTCGCCCTCTTCATGGGCCTTTACATGTATCGCTTCCGCAAAGGCAAGATTGCTGAAGCGAGCATCATCGGCATCATCGGACTGCTGTTTGCCGTCTACCTCGGTGGCTACATTGCTGAGTCTCCATTAGCACAAACGTTCACACTCTCGCGCAACAGCCTGATCGTAATCATGGCGGCTTACGGTTTTATCGCGTCTGTGTTGCCGGTGTGGATGCTGCTCTGCCCGCGCGACTACCTGTCGTCATACTTAAAAATCGGCACGATCGCGTTCCTGATTATCGGGGTGATCCTCGTCCATCCAAACCTGAACATGCCGGCGTTCACGCCGTTCACGGCAGGTGGCGGACCCGTAATTCCCGGCAAGCTTTATCCGTTTGTCTTCATCACGATCGCGTGTGGCGCGATTTCCGGTTTTCACGCGCTCATCTCTTCCGGCACGACGCCGAAGATGATCGCGAAAGAGACTGACACGCGCATGATCGGCTACGGCAGCATGTTGATGGAGGGCGTGGTCGGCATCGTGGCGCTCATCGCCGCGACGTCGCTTTTCCCCGGCGATTACTTCGCCATCAACACGCCGCAACGCACCGAAACGCAAAAAGCTGCGTATTCTCAGATGGTCCACACCCACACCGGCGAGGGCTTCAACCTTCAGCCACAGGAGATCGATCGGCTCGAACAGGAATCAGGCGAGAAGGACTTGCGCGGTCGGACCGGCGGCGCGGTCACGCTTGCGCTCGGCATCGCGAAGATCTTCGACGGCATACCGGGTCTCGGCGGGTTGATGAAGTACTGGTATCACTTCGCGATCATGTTTGAAGCGCTCTTCATCCTGACAACGATCGACACGGGCACACGCGTTGCGCGATTTCTCGTGGGCGAATTTGGCGGGCGTTTTTACAAGAAACTAGAAGAGCCAAACTGGCTCCCGGGTTCAATCGTGACTTCGGCGCTCGTCGTAACAGCGTGGGCGGCATTCATCTGGTCGGGCTCGATCTCGACGATCTGGCCGATGTTTGGTGTCGCGAATCAACTGCTCGCAGCAGTGGCTTTGTGTGTGGCGACGACGATTATCATCAACTCCGGTCGCGCAAAATACGCATGGGTGACGATCCTGCCGCTCGCGTTTGTCAGCACAACGACGCTCGTCGCGGGCTTCAAATCGATCACCGATATCTTCTGGCCGCTCGCGCAAAAGCCGGAAACATCAGTCCAGGGTCTCATCAACACAAGCCTCACCGTGATCATCATGGTCGCAGCCGTGATCATCATGCTCGACTCGATCCGGCGCTGGACGGGAACACGCAGTCGTCCACAGATTACACAGATTCAAGAAGTCGTGTCGTAATCTGATTTCCTCTCTGTGAAACCCTCTGTGTTCTCTGTGCCTCCGTGGTTAACATCCACCACCGAGACACAGAGAACACAGAGGTTTCACGGAGAAAACCGAGCCCTGTCTTTGAAAAATCTGTGTAATCTGTGGATAATACCCATTTTCGTAAAGCGTATCTCGCCATAATCTAGACAAATCGAAAGGAATTTTCGAAGTGGAACTATCGCTGACACTGCGCCGTGCAGCAATTATCATTGCGGCCACCGTTACGACCCTGGCTCTCGGCATCCCAACTTACTCCCAATCCCATCAGGGTGGCGAAGCTAGCCTGGAGCTGCCGGATCTTTCGCAGGTGACCTTCCTGAATGGCATCACCGGCCATAATTTGCTGCTCTTTGGCATTGTTATCTGCGTTCTCGGGCTCGGTTTCGGGCTCGCTATTTACATGAACCTCCAGAGAATGCCGGTGCACCGCGCGATGCGCGAGATTTCCGAGCTGATCTACGCCACCTGCAAAACTTACCTGACCACGCAAGGCAAGTTCATTCTCCTTCTCGAACTTTTCATCGCTGTGGTAATCATTCTTTACTTCGGCGTGCTGTCAGCGATGGAGCCGTTCCGCGTCGCGATCATCCTGCTGTTCAGTTTGATCGGTATCGCGGGCAGCTACGGGGTCGCCTGGTTTGGCATTCGCGTCAACACGTTCGCCAACTCGCGCACGGCTTTTGCTAGTCTCGAAGGCAAACCGTTTCCGCTTTACGCGATTCCGCTGAAGGCCGGTATGAGCATCGGCATGATGCTGATCAGCGTCGAGCTGCTGATCATGCTCTGCATTCTGCTCTTCATTCCGGGCAGTTACGCGGGACCGTGCTTCATCGGTTTTGCGATCGGCGAATCGCTGGGCGCAGCAGCACTGCGCATCGCGGGCGGCATCTTCACGAAGATTGCCGACATCGGTTCCGACCTGATGAAGATCGTCTTCGGAATCAAGGAAGACGACGCGCGTAATCCCGGCGTGATTGCAGACTGCACGGGCGACAACGCGGGCGACTCAGTCGGACCCAGCGCCGACGGTTTTGAAACCTATGGCGTAACGGGCGTCGCGCTAATCACCTTCATCCTGCTCGGCGTTACCAATCCAATCGTGCAGGTGCAGCTACTGGTCTGGATCTTCGTCATGCGCGTGATGATGATCGTCGCGAGTGCGCTTTCCTACTTCATCAACGACGCGATCGCGAAGGCGCGTTACAAGAATTCGGATACGATGAACTTCGAAGCTCCGTTGACTTCGCTCGTGTGGATCACATCGATTGTCTCGGTCGTGATCACGTTCATCGTTTCTTATTTGACGATTCCGGCGCTCAGCGGCAACCCGACGCTCTGGTGGAAACTCGCCACGATCATTTCGTGCGGCACAGTCGCGGGCGCGCTGATTCCCGAGCTCGTGAAGGTCTTTACTTCAACTTCATCGCGGCACGTCAGCGAAGTCGTGACGTCTTCACGCGAAGGCGGAGCGTCGCTCAACATTCTTTCCGGTCTCGTCGCCGGCAATTTTTCCGCCTACTGGCTTGGCATCAGCATCGTCGGCCTGATGGCTATCGCCTACTTTTTCACTAATTTCGGCGCCGAAGCGGGATTAGGCTTAGGTGCGTTGATGGTTTCTCCGGTCGCGGCGCCTGTGTTTGGTTTTGGCCTCGTAGCGTTCGGCTTCCTCGGTATGGGACCGGTGACGATCGCGGTCGACTCATATGGTCCGGTGACGGACAACGCGCAGTCTGTTTACGAGCTTTCACTGATCGAGCAAGTGCCCAACGTCGAAGCCGAAGTCAAAAAAGACTTCAACATCGACGTCAACTTCTCGCGCGCCAAGCATCTTCTTGAAGAGAACGACGGCGCTGGTAACACGTTCAAAGCGACAGCGAAACCGGTGCTGATCGGAACGGCAGTCGTCGGCGCTACCACGATGATCTTCTCGATCATCATGGCGCTGACCGACGGACTACGAACCGACGTTGAGAGCCTTTCGTTACTACACGCTCCATTCCTGCTCGGACTGATCACGGGCGGCGCGGTGATCTACTGGTTCACGGGCGCATCGACGCAGGCCGTGACCACTGGCGCTTACCGGGCGGTTGAGTTCATCAAGGCAAACATCCGGCTCGAAGGCGTTGAGAAAGCCTCGATCGAAGACAGTAAGAAAGTGGTCCAGATCTGCACGCAGTATGCGCAGAAGGGCATGTTCAACATCTTCATGACGGTGTTCTTCTCGACGCTCGCGTTCGCGTTTGTGGAACCGTTCTTCTTTATCGGTTACCTGATCTCGATAGCGATCTTTGGTTTGTACCAGGCGATCTTCATGGCGAACGCCGGCGGCGCGTGGGACAATGCGAAGAAAGTTGTCGAAGTCGATCTGAAGATGAAGGGCACGCCGTTACATGATGCGACGGTGGTTGGCGACACGGTTGGCGATCCGTTCAAAGACACTTCGTCAGTGGCAATGAATCCAGTGATTAAGTTTACGACGCTCTTCGGACTGCTGGCGGTTGAGCTGGCGGTGAGTTTGACCGCCCGCAACGGCAACGCAGTGTTGACGCACATACTGGCGCTCGTGTTCTTCCTCGTGTCAGTATTCTTCGTCTGGCGCTCGTTCCACGCCATGCGCATTGGAACGACTGCAATGGAGACACGTCCGGTTGAAAAAGAAATCGTGAAGAGTGTAGCGGGAGACTAGCACAAACTATGAGTAGTTACGCTAAGGCTGATACCTTGATGGAAGCGGCGCTCGCGCCGCTCGATTCGGTACGTTCCGCGGGGTTGGTGATCGTTTTTAGCTTGTTCATCGCCGCGTGTGCGCAGTTTTCGATTCACATCGGTCCGATACCGATTACCGGGCAGACGTTTGCCGTGCTGTTGACGGGCATGTTACTGGGATCGCGTTTGGGGGCTGCGGCAGTAATTGCTTACCTGATCGAAGGCGCAATTGGCTTGC